>Ga0209777_10000292_pt1 | contig 85263 bp, 78 predicted proteins | sample FrelakmetHBP12HB_FD_187147 | JGI IMG/M metagenome (GOLD analysis project Ga0209777, IMG submission 187147) | Freshwater lake sediment microbial communities from the University of Notre Dame, USA, for methane emissions studies -HBP12 HB (SPAdes)... | ecosystem: Environmental > Aquatic >...
TTTAGTAAGCCCTGCAGACCTCTCAACTATCACAATCAAGAATGCAAACTTCACCTGCAACGCGACTGATGATGTCAACCTAAAGAGCCTCACATTATATTGGAACTATGGCGGAACATGGAAAGCGAATGAAACAGCACTTGTCTCGGGGACATCAAACACTGCGACATTCGAATTGACCAACCTAATCAATGGCACAATAAAATGGAATTGCCTTGCTACTGACGCAGGAAGCCATTCTGTATATGCTGCTGCCAATAGGACAGTCACTGTCGCTGACAATCCTCCAACATCCTCATTAGCAAGCCCTGCAGACCTCTCAACTATCACAATCAAGAATGCAAACTTCACATGCAATGCGACAGATGACCTCAAGCTCAAAAGCTTAACATTCTACTGGAACTATGGCGGAACATGGAAAGCGAATGGGACTACATTAGTATCAGGAACATCAAACTCTTCAACATTCCAGAGGACTGACTTGGAAAATGGAGCCATAAAATGGAACTGTTTGGCCACCGATGCGGGAAACCATGCAGCTTGGGCTGATACCAATAGTTCATTAACGGTCGCTGTAGTACTTGATTTCCCTCCAGCCGCAGGCCTCGTAAGCCCTGCCAACGGATACACTAGCCCTATCAAAAATGTCAACTTCACCTGCAATGCGACAGATGATATCAAACTGAAAAATATCACATTATATTGGGACTATAGCGGAACATGGGAATCAAACGGGACGACTGCAATCAGCGGGACAAGCAATGCTGTGACTTTCATCAGGACAAACCTTGATGACAAGGTGATACATTGGAACTGCCTTGCATATGACAACATAAGCCAGTCAGACTTTGCTGATGCGAACAGGACACTCACTGTCCATTATTTATACACTGGCGCTAATGTCGTAAAAGTCACTCTGACACCTGTCGTCAACGAGACATTCCTTGCGCAGTTCAAGATAAATGTGACAAACTTAGGGAACACTAACATGGTCGAGATGAACATCACAGACCTGTTCAATGCAACCCAATTGACTTTTGACCATGCTTCTGTCTCTCCTGACATCCAGATGGCGAGCAATGTCACATGGCTGATCAACAATGTCGCTGCAGGCACAAGCGAGATCATATATGTGAACTTCACGACAAACCAATATCCAGGAATTGTTGATAACTACGTCGATGTGCGCACAAGAGATTCAATGAATTATATAGCCACAGGATCAGACTCGAGCAGCCTGACCATAAATGACCTTTACTCCGGCATAAGCGTCGGAAAGACAGCATTGACTCCTGATGTCAATGAGACATTCCCTGCGCAGTTCATGATAAGTGTCGCAAACAACGGGAATACCAACATAGTCGATATGAACATCACAGATTCCTTTGACTCGGCATCATTGATCTATCTTTCGGCTTCAGATGTCCCTCATGTCGTGACTCCAACTAGCGTGATCTGGACGCTGCATAACATACCTGCAGGCCAGAGTGCAATCATATATGTCAACTTCACGACCCTGCAAAATCCTGGGTTGACAACGAATGATGTCGATGTCTCAACTTCAGACATCATAGGTAATGCTGCAACCGGCTCTGATTCGGCTGGCGTTACGATACATGACATCTACTCAAATGTAGCTGTGCATAAGGTAACTTTGACACCAAACGTCAATGAGACATTCAAATCACAGTTCATGCTCAATGTCACAAATCTTGGAAATTCGGCAATGACTGCAAACATAACAGATCTCTTTGATCCGGCATCACTTGCCTATACGTCAGCTTCAATCGCTCCAGATGCTCAAGGTGTAGGCTATACAATATGGAGAATGAGCATCGCAAAAGGCGAAAGTAAACTGATTTATGTCAACTATACGACGCTGCAGAACCCTGGCATGACTACGAATAGGGTAGAAGTGAACACGAGCGACATAATTGACAACAAAGCGACTGGGTTTGACACAAGCAACCTGAACATACTTGACATCTACTCAAATGTAGCTGTGCACAAAGTAACCTTGACTTCAGATGTCAATGAGACATTCACTGCACAGTTCATGCTCAATGTCACAAATCTTGGAAATTCGGTGATGAATGCAAACATAACAGACCTCTTTGATCCGGCATCACTTGCCTATGCATCAGCTTCAATCGCTCCAGACGCCCAAGGGGCAGGCTATGCTATATGGAGAATGAGCATCGCAAAAGGCGAGAGCAAACTGATATATGTCAACTATACTACGTTGCAGAACCCAGGCATAACTGCCAATAGGGTTGAAGTGAACACGAGCGACATAATTGATAATAAGGCAACAGGGCTTGATACAAGCAGCTTGACAATACTTGACCTTTACAGCAACATCGATGTAGTCAAGACAACCTTAACACCTGCTGTAGATGAGACGACCAAAGCCCAGTTCATGCTCAATGTGACAAATAAGGGGAACACCAATATCCTAAGCCTGAACATCACTGATAAGTATAATGCATCAATGCTCACACTGGACACAGAATCAATAGGTGCTGATCTTGAGAGCGCTGTAGGGGATAACGGCCTAATAAAATGGTACTTGAGCAACATATCTCCTGAAGAGAGCGTGATAATATACATCAATTTCACTGCAACTGTCCCTGGAACCACCTTAAATCTGCTCGAGTCTAACTCAAGCGATATCATAGGCAATCGCGCGACTGGATTTGACGCATCATCCCTGACAATAAACAAACTTTTCACTAATGTGAGCCTGGTAAAGATAACAATGACTCCTGTCGTCAATGAGACGAAGAAAGCGCAGTTTGCGATAACTGTCACAAACCTAGGGAATACAAACATAAACCGGTTCAATGTGACTGATCATTTCAACAGCACATACCTCTCTTTTGCAGGAGAAACATCTGATGCTACTTTGGATTGGGGAAACAGCTTGTTAGGCGCTGATGATGGATATATCTATTGGGCTTTCAACCAGATACTAGTACCAAACCAGAGCAAGACAATTTTGGTCAACTTCACAGCTGGAATGACAGGGACTGCATATAACTATGCTGATGTCATCTCAGAAAATGTATTCAATCAGGTTGCAACTGATTCAAATACAACTTCATTGTTGATAACACATCTTCCTGCGACTATCATCGGTGTCGACAGCGCAACAGCAGACGGCACCTATAACAGGTCTAATATCGTAGATATCGCTGTCGCATTCGACCATCATGTAAATGTTACTGGGATGCCAATGATCTCACTGAATTCTGGAGGATATGCATATTATAATTCTGGAAATGGGACTGCCATACTAAGGTTCAAATATATTGTTGGGATAGCTGATGCTTCGATGGACCTTGATTATCCTACTGTCAATTCGCTTGAGTTGAATGGAGGGACTATCGTCGATAACAATGGGCTGAATGCTGATTTGACGCTTTCTCCTGTGGGCACATTGGCTACTGCACATAATATAGTGATAGCACCAACACCTTTGTTCAACTATCAGATCGATCCTGCGAGCATAAGTTCAGTTGATGCCGCTGTCGGTCCAGGAGACATACCTTATACTGCCTATGAGAAAGGCGGGAAGATATATTTCAGCAGAGGATCAGCGAGTGCAGAGTATGTTGCGGATGGAAGCAGCCCATCGATTGCTGTGGATTCTAACAATGTAAGTCATGTCGTCTTCATTAATGGAGGAACTGCCTACTATACAAATAATAGTGGAAGTTCTTGGGTCAGCCCTGTGCCAATTGCAGGAGCTGATTCTGTTGACGTTGATGTAGGTCCAAATAATATTGCTCAGATTGTTTATGAGACGGGTTATAACATATACTATTTGGAAAGTACAGATTTCACGAGTATTAGTCATATAGTTACTGCGCATTATCAAATGCCATCTAGTATAAAGGTTGATTCAAATAACTATTATTATATTCCGTACTATGCACAGAATTGGGGTGGAAGATGCACCTGGAGTACCGATTATCTTGTTGTAACAACAAATAATCCTATCGGTGATGTAAGTGTAGGTGAAAATTCAGGTTGGGGATGCCCTCAGCATTTTGCGACACATAAGAATTCCCTTTTCATTGATAATGCAGACAATGTTTATCTTTCTTATACCAGGAATGGAGATATGAAATATGGTCTCATCAGCGGGGGAGGATGGAGTGAGTATTCCTTAGGTTCGGGATCTCTCCCAATGGTTGCTAAGAAAGGAAGCACCCTCGCTATGTCTTATCAGGATTCTGGCGCAATATACAAAGAAGACCTAGGGGCCGGATTCGGACAGCCATTGACACTTGGCGGAACCAGCGCAAGCTCACCTGTTTCATTGCTTGGAAGCACCTACATCTACTACATAAACAGCTCAGGACTATGGCTCACAGCTGACCGTATAGTGCTAGGCAATCCGCCAAAATTCATAATTGCACCTCACTTCACTACAGACTATTTCTTCTCCCCATACGATTATCAGGCAGAGATCAATACATGCGTAGCTGCTGATAAAGGTGTTCCTCAGGTATCTGCCAACTTCTCACTGGTAAGCCCAGTCGCATGTGATGGCAGTGGAATACTTAACTTGACCAATCTGGGTTATGATGCAGGAAATGCCTGCTATCAGTTCTCGGGAAAATGTGACATAGGAAACTACACAACACCTGGATCGATGCCGGATGCGAGGCTTGTGACTGTCATGGCAATCGACGAGCACATGCTTTTTACCATGAATGGGACTATGGCTGTGCTCCAAGACATGGGGAAGAAGGAAGGGCTTGTAGCACCATGCATCAAGTTCGGCCCTGGAATGACCAACTTCACTGAAGTGACTGACTTCAACCATATTCCTTTGGTAATACACATGTTGATGAATCTTTCATGCATGAGCTATGGGAAGATAAATGACAGCAGCTATCAGGATGCACTCTATATTAACTTCAGTAGTGTAGATATGTCCACACAAGAGGCTGCTGCAAAGATGCAGTATCTGTCGCAGGCAATGAGCATCTCCATAGCCCAGCCAAGGACTTTCGATAACTCAAGGATATATATCAATTCCAGCTATTTTGATTCGCTGAATTCAGCTGCGACGATAAAACTATACAACCTGCCATTTGCCACCCTGCCAAATATAACTTATGATGATGGATCGCCTGTTGCAGGCTCTTGGACGCCTACAGGGGACTTTGACCTATCAATCATGGTTCCGGGAAGCGGCGTTGGAAATTGCTCAACTCCATTCGATTGTACAGCACTTCCACTTCCTGCATGTGTTGGTAATGCACCAATCTGCTCTTGGAATGCTGGTGGAGGATATTGCGAGGATTCGGGATTCTGTGCAGGGCAAACTATCCCACCTGCATGTATAGGCATGGGATGCACATGGACTCCTGGAACTCCAAGCTATACTCATGTACTAGCCCCAAAAGGAACCTTGACTTTCAACGTTGGAGGATTCTCAGGATATAATATTACTGATAAGACTCCGCCAACAATCACATTCAACTCTCCTACGAACAATGAAAAATTGAGCCACACAACCATATTCTTCAATTTTACTGTAGACGGAACTGCATCGCCAGTAAGCAAGGTCAATGCAACTTTATTCAATTCAGATGGAGACATAGTTGGGAATGCAGTGATGAATGATTCTGACAACACCGCTAACTGCGACAATACTGGGACTGATTCTACGACTTGCACAGTGCTTTATGATGTAGGATCAGATGATGATTACACCTTAAAAGTGGAAGGATGGGATTATGGCGGAACGAGCGGAAATTATGCAGTCAGTGAAATTACTTTCACTGCTGACGCAACGCCTCCTGTATTGACAATAGCATCACCTTTGCCGCAGAATTACACAGTTACAAACATAACAGTCAACTTCAACTTGGGAGAAACCAACCCAGATACCATATGGTATAACTATAATGGCACGAATACGACCTTTTTTGGTCCGACAGTGACGACGTTTAATCAGGGATATACCACGCTTCAGGCATGGGCAAATGACACAGCAGGAAACATGAATTCAACAAGCGTGACATTCTATATCGATTCAGAAGCTCCTGTAACGACTCTCGTAAGTCCTTTGACTTATGTAAATACGCTTCCTGTGGAGACAACATTCAAAGCAGTGGACAGCCTTTCGCCTTACATGAATGAGTGCCAGCTATTCATTGACGGAGTCTACAGCGATTCGCTATACAATGTCGCCAATGATACAGAGACGACATTCTATACGCCGTTAATTAGCGAAGGCAACCATACCAGGTATGTCAAATGCATCGACAACCTGGGCAATAGGCAGGACAGCGATGTGAATACTTTCCTGGTGGACACGATCGCCCCTTCACTGGTGATCAATTTCCCAACTGGAAACCTGATACAAAATACAGCAAGCGTGGGATTCATCGTGACTGCGAACGACAACATCGCTTCATTCAATGGAAGCGACCTAAATATCGGGTGCTCACTTTATCAGGATGGAGCGATAGTAGCTACTAATAATTCAGTAGTGCAAGGTGTCTTGACCACATTGGCAGGAACCTTCACAGAGGGAAACAACCATGTCGCTTATGTGAACTGCACTGATTTCTCGCGCAACATCAACGTGAGCGCGATAAGATATGTGACAATCGACCTGACACAGTCTTCTGTAAATTTCATAAGCCCTCAATCAGGGATATATTATAATTCATCAAGCGTACTTGTGAATATCAATGCGATCGACATGAATGGCAACCTTGACCAGGTATGGTTCTTTAACGGAACAGCCAATAAGACCTATACTGCTCCAACACATGAAACTTTTGCCTATGGATCAAACACGATATATGCATGGGCAAATGATACTGCAGGAAACGTGAATGTCTCATTGCCAGTGACGTTTACTGTTGATGATGTACCTCCTTCATATAGCATTGACATAGATGCAAGTCCAAGCCCTGTCGACAGTGGAGCGAACCTTACTGTATGGGCAAACTGGGCAGAGGATTATCCTGGCACTGCTACATTGTATGTAAATGGAATTGCAAAGGAAACACTGTCTGGACATACGCTGACAAACTTCACCTGGACTGCAGACCCATCGATGGCCCAAAGCACAGTACATATCAATATCGTATTATGCGACTTGGCAAACAATTGCAACACTACCTCAATAAAAGGCGTGTTCATAAAAGATGTAACTCCTCCAACAGTATCATTGGTAAGCCCAGCAGGCGGCTTGGCAACGAACAATCCTGTAATTACTTTCAGGATAAATGCAACAGACAACCTGAATAATGTAGCAAACTGTTCGTTGTATATCGATGGCGTATTGAACCAAGTGGATCATCTGGTTCTTGCTGGAGCATTGACATCATTCAATCCTTATCTAGTTCCAGATGGAGACCATAGTTGGAATGTGACTTGCAGTGATAACTCGAACAACATAGGCATATCAGCAACTGAATCATTGATGGTTGACACTATAGCTCCTCAATATGCGGGAATATCTGAAAATTATCCTTCAGGCTCTGCCAGTTATGTATCTGATCCTGCCAGGCAATACAATTTCAGCATCAACTGGACTGATAGCCTTGCCGGAGTCTCAAATGTCTGGATGGTATTTGATACGAATACATATCCCGCTACAAGCTCGACTCCAGAATACACAATAACAAGGAGCCTACTGAGTGCTGGAGTCCATACATACACCTGGTACGCGAATGATAGTGTTGGGAACACCAATCATACAGCAACGCAGACTTATGTTGTAACTAGGGCAAACACTTCGTGTAACCTTACTTTCCATCCAGTCTCACCTTTGATGTATGGCGCTGCAGTGAATGCAAGCTGCAGCTGCACAAATCCTGAAGCGAATACAGCACTGACAAGAGACGCTTTGGATATTACCTCAAGCGAAAATAATCAGATAGCGACACTCAGTGCAGGGACACATTACTATTCATGCCATGTAGTACAGACAGAGAACTATACTTCTGCGTCTGACAATGCGACATATAGTGTAAGCGAGAACACCCCTGTATTGACGATAACCACTGCCAGCACATGGAATGTCATCTATGGCACTTTGACAAATATCAGTTGCAATGCGAGCACTAATCAGGTGGCTGCCAGACTGTATCGGGATAATATACTACTGGCTGGATTATATGATGCTGGAATACGGTCTGTGGGGACCCATATATATGTCTGCAACAGCACTGCTGTGCAAAACTATACTGTCGGGACAGCGAACCAGACATTGGTCGTCAATGGAGCAGTCTGCGGACAGACTGTGACGCATAGCCTGCTAATAGGGAACAACCTGATTGGCTGTGTAGGGGTAGGACTATCTGTCGGCGCAGACAATATAGTTATCAACTGCAACAACTTTTCGATATCGGGATCAGGCAACTCTGTCTTTGGTAATTATGGAATCGACACGAATGGACATAATAACGTGACAATAAAGAATTGCATCATAACTGATGAACAATTCGGGATCCAGTCGACAGGAGCAAATGCACTGATAGCCAACAACACTGTATCCAGCGATAGCACAGGCCTCAATATCCTCGGAGCAGGCAACACACTTACCGGCAATCATGTCAATTCCAATCTTGCCCATGGAATCGCTTTGAGGGTAGGGGCAGACAACACAAGAGTGATAGATAATGATGCCAATCTCAACGGAAATACAGGAATATGGCTTGAGTCAACAGTGAACAACACCTTGATTGACAATACATTGGATGGCAACACAGTTTACGGAGTCCGACTTGGCGGATCAAACCACACGTTGATAGGAAATAAGGTGGCAACAAGCGGAAATTCAGACATCTATCTGGATTCCAGCCCATACAACATCATCAGGGGCAACACGATAGACTCCATTTCACAGGATGGCATAGATATGGAATCTTCCGATTACAATATCTTGTTGAACAACACAATATCCCAGGACAACTATGGGCTGTATATGTCTTCTTCAAATCACACCAGAGTCATCAACAACACAATAACCCACAACGGCAATAATGGGGTCTATCTATTGTCTTCCTCGACATACAACAATTTCACTGGCAATATCATAGACAACAACCACAACAGCGGAATCTATCTGGAATCTTCCTCGGGCTACAATTATATCGCAGATAACGAAATCTCCAACAACTATGAGGGAATTCATTCTGAATCTTCAGATTACAACAAATATTTGAGGAACAATCTGGATAATAACGACCAGAATGGCCTAGTGCTGAGCTATTCAAATAACAATGATGTCATGAACAACACAGCGGACTACGAAAGCTATGGGCTCTATATGTCTCATTCGACATATAACAATATGATAGGCAATACCTTAACGAATGACTATATGGGCATAGAGATGGACTACTCTGCCAACAATGATATCGAGCATAATTACTTCTACAGCAATAGTTATGGATTCTATGTATGGTATTCTGACAACAATAGGCTGGGCAACAATAATGTCAATATGACTTACAATATGAACTATGGCTCGTGCCCATTGATGTATACCTGGAACGGGACATCATACCAGTTTGTTGCAGATATCTCTGGAGGAGGAATACTTGGAGTCGCACGCGGCAACTCCTATAAGCAACCTGTCCCTGGAGACTACGCCAAGATAGAAGAGAACCAGCTGCAGCCGAAGGACGGCGAATACACCATCCAGATATCCCAGGAGTATGATGAGATATCATACCTTGACCAATTGAGCCTGGTCACGATAGACCATGCGCCAAATGTCGATGCCTTCACATCTTTGGTCAGGGCAGACCAGGGCAGATTCTTCACAGTGAGCAAGACACCTATACCAGTCCAAACCTGCACAGATCAGGATGGCAGGGATTGCCTGTCAAGCATCCAAAATAAGGATGGGGCGTATACAGAAGACACTACGCAGGACTTGAAGTCTATAATCCTCAACCCTGGAGACCTTTCCGGCGCTTCAAACATAAAGCTCATACTTTCCGGATTTGCAGACACTTGGGCAAACTCGGCGCAGAACACCAAACTGGTACAGGTCAAGGATAGCCATGGGCAATGGGCGACTGTATACTCGGGAAGCCAGCTTTCCACACCTGCAGGACTTCCAAGGACCTACGCGATAGACCTCACCGGCAAATTCCTGACAAATGATTATTCAGTGAAAGTTACCTATTCAAGCAAGGTATACTTCGACTATGCAGCATTTGACACGACGCCGCAGGCGCCATTGACGATAAACCGGCTGTCACCGACTTCAGCTGACATCCATTTCAAGGGATACTCAAGGACGTATGGAGACCTGGTGAAGATACCGGACTATTATGATGTGATGGCAAACTCGAGCTTCTCCCAGCCTTCCGGAAGCTTCACGAAGTACGGCGATGTCTCGCCTCTGCTCGGAGCTACCGACGACAAGTTTGTGATAATGCATCATGGCGATGAGATAACGACGAAGTTTTTGTATAGCGCACCGCCTGCAGGCATTGAAAGAGAGTATATGCTCTACAGCTTTGACTTCTACAAGCCTGCGACAAAAGTTGATGGTTCCACTGTAGATCCGTTGCCATTCGCAGCGATGTCAAACTATCCATATGGACCTAGTGAACACTATCCGTCTGATGCAGACCACCTCTCTTACCTATCGACATGGAACACGAGGAACTATGCAGGAAATGTCAGCAAGGTAGGCATGTCTCTGCCTTATTCCTACAACAATACAGTGTTTGCAAACAATATCACTGGCGGCGGAAGTTATGGGCTATATTTCCAGAATGAAGACAGCTCAAATATCATCAACAACACAATAACTGGATTTTATGATGGAGTATATATCTACGATTCCAGCAACACTGCAATAATTGGCAACAACATACTGAATAATGGCTACGGGTTGCAACTGGAAGATTCAAATGCATTTGTATTGCACAACAACATCTATAACAATAGCTATCTGCAGGTCGAATCAAACAACGCAATAGAGCTATCAGTCAGCGGCGAAGGGAACTATTGGGGAAGGTCCTGCCCATATCCTCTGTTCATAGCAGGAACCGATTCGAACGATCCAAGTGTAGTCGACAGCCATGCCTATAACCAACTGAACGGATGGATAAGTGGTGCTATGTTCTGCGCGCCTCCGGCATACTCTGCACTGCATGAGAACCCTGCGAGCCCTGCGCCATACGCAAGCGCAAACTACAACTTCAATGCGACCTGGACAAGCCCATATGGAGTCAATACTGCCTGGATGATGTTGGATGGCACACCTGTAATCGCCAATAATATGAGCAATGTATATTACGTGAATATCGCAACCCTTTCAGCAGGCAACCACACATATCAATGGTTTGCAAACGACAGCGGAAACAACCAAAATAATACTGATGCTGCCATTTATACAGTTGCAAAGATTCCGCCTGTACTGACACTTGCAGCAGCACCTTCCTGGCATACGCCATCTGGAACTGTAAGTTCAGTCACCTGTTCGGCAAACACACCACAGGTAATGCCTCAGCTTTATAGGAACAACGCAGTTGTCAGCACAAATGATACAGAAGCCCTGGGAGCAGGGAACTATACATACATCTGCAACAGCACTGAAACAGCGAATTATACAGGCACCTCAACGAATAGCACACTGGAGATATATAAGCTGCCAGACAACCTGAACCTGACGTTGAACTCATTCTTCAACCAGAGCATAACTGTGGCATATCCTGCAGCGATATCTGCTGTCGGAAGGTCATTGTCAGGCACGCAACAGGTATTCAGGAACGAGACAATGGTCGATGAAGGCGCATACTCCCTGCCGGTAGGAGTGTATACATACAAGATAAACTCCACTGGAAACGGGATCTATCTTGCGAGCAGAGGATTCAGCCTTACAGCGACTGTCACGAAGACTGCCTCGAGCGTAGGCCTGCTCCTGAACGGAAATGACGGAAACATCACTGTAAGCCTCGGATCAAACGTAACTTTGACTGCGACAAGGAACATAGGTGAAGGTTTGATATACCTGTATGCGAACCATGTGCTTGTAGCAAGCGGAGCATCTCCGTTGTCGGCAATTGTATCATATCCTCATGAGGGCACATATAATATAACTGTCGTCTATCCAGAGACAGCCAATTATGCGCCTGACCATTCGACACATTATGTGAACACGAAGGATACGGTTGTGCCTGTCTTGCAGGCATTATCGCCGGCAGACAACACCTTCGCAAGCCATCCGGTCTTCATGTTCAACGTGACTGACCAGACAGGCATCGCGAACTGCTCGCTAGTGGTTGACGGAGCAATCAAATACACAAATTTGAGCGTAAGGATGAACAGGGCAACATCCATGAGTTATGCAATAACAGCAGGAACACACATATGGTATGTCCAATGCTTCGACAACTCGTCGAACAGAAATATGGCGCAGACTGCGGCAAGGACCATCAAGGTTGATATGCAAGCACCAGTCACCACTGTGATAGGAGCAACACAGGGAAGCACTTATTACAGCAACGTGACTTTGACCTTGAACGCTGTCGATTATCCTGTAGGCGGATCTGGAATATATTATGTCCAGTATGACTTGACAGGATCGTGGCAGAATTATACTGCACCTGTAGTTGTAAGTGCCGATAACATATATGCATTACATTATAGGTCTATCGACAATGCTGGAAATATTGAAGCGACAAACACATTGGGTTTCAGGATTGACCTTATCCCTCCTACAAATCACATCTTAAATCCAGGTAACAATTCAGATGTATCTGGAACTGTCGATGTTTCATCCACCAGCGATGGAAACTGCGTCGACTTCTACATCGATGATGTATTGGTTCAGGACGCATTCCCTACATTCCATTATTCATGGGACACGACGCTTTACTCGACCGGGAACCATGTGCTGAAGGTCGTCGCCTATGATGGCGGATGCGGCAACGGCAATTCAAACACACAGATAGTGAATGCTTATGTCGACAATGTGGCACCAACTTCAGTTATCATATCACCTTCAAATGGATTCCTTACGAATGGAGCAATCATTGTAAATGGAACTGCAAGCGATAACCATGTCGGAATAGACCATGTCGACGTATATGACGGCGCCGGATGGAATACTGCAACAGGGACTGACACTTGGACCTACACCTTCACTCCTGGATCTGATGGAACCATCAATGTGCAGAGCAGGGCGACTGATGATCTGGGCAATACAGAAGTTCCTTGGCCTGGAATAAATGTGATATATGACACGACTGGCCCATCAATCTCAAATATCCATATGAGTCCAAATCCAGCTGCATCAGGAATGGGTGTCACTGTAAATGTCCATGTCTCTGACCTTAATGGTGTTGGACCGGTAAATGCGTCGATGAACGGAACAACAGTATCTTTGACTCATGGATCAGGAAGCTTATATAGCGGGACAATGACTGCACCTAATGAATCTACATACACCTTAACAATAAGTGCTGCAGACATGGCCGGCAACATTGAGACTGATTCGAGCTATAACTTAGTCGTAAACAATTCAATACCAATATTCACAGTAGACTTGCCTGACGGAAGCGTAATAAAGAATGGGACGATGGTACATATAGAAGTGTCAGGACCAGTCGAGGCATCCAAATATTATACCTCTGCGGATCCAACCAATGTATCCTTCACCGGAACTACTGGCCTCTCATTAAGCGGGCCTGATGGAACATTGGAGCTTTATGTATGGGCAAACTCGTCAACTGGAGCGCAGACAACCTCTGATTATAATTATGTGATTGACAATGTCGCTCCAATATTAGGAATGGATGATCTCAGCACTCCGACAAATTCATTGCTGCAGGATATAACTGGAACAGTCAGCGACCCTAATCTTGATTCAGTTACGGTCAATGGCGGAACAGCCACAATCGGAGCAGGCACTTATACCAAGACAGTCTCTTTGACAGAAGGCAATAATCCAATAACTGTAACTGCAACTGATCTTGCAGGAAATCACGCAGACATCACTGATTCGATCTTCCTTGATACTGCTGCTCCTTCGTCCACAAGCTCATTGAACGGAACTTTGGGATTAAACGATTGGTATACAAGCGATGTACTGCTGACTTTGGATGCAACTGATGTTGCTCCTAGCTCTGGATCAGTCCAAGTCAAGTATTGCACAGGCGGAGCATGTCCTCCAACAACTACTTATCCAGGAGCGCCAATTAATGTAAGCACAGAAGGCGCAACTACAATCAGGTATCGCGCAGAAGATGCTGCTGGAAATGTCGAAACAGTGAAGACAATCTTGATCAATATAGACAAGACAAAGCCTGCTGTAACAGCTGTGACTGTCTCAGACTCATTGCCAGGAGTAAATACGACTGTCACAATCAAGGCAAACATATCTGATGCAAACTTAGATACTAAACAGATAACGATTGACGGAACAACAAATGCAATGACTTTGGTGAGCGGAGACCAGTACAAATATGACTTTGTCCCAACACAGCTAAAGACTTACACTGCAACAATCAAGTCAAAAGACTTTGCCGGAAACGAGAACAACAATAACAACGTAAGCTTCACTGCAGGAACAAAGCAGACTGACACTATCGTTGCAAGCGGACCGCAGATAATAACACAGAACTACACCCAAGTCGGCAGCTCACTTACATTCCAAACAAATGGAGCCACTGAGTTAAATCTTACATTGACCAAATTCGACACAGCGCCTACTGGAGTCGGAGTATTGTATAATGGAGTAAACTATTATGAGATCACCAACACAAGCTCATTGAGCGGAATAGACTGGATAGTTATCAAGCTGTTCTACACAGATGCTGACGTTGCCGGACTTGATGAGAGCACATTGCACATGTACTGGCTGAATGAGTCTTCAAATCCAAGCATATGGGTCAAGCTATTGGCCGGATCACCAGATTGGGTGACTGGCACAGGCGTTGATACTGTCAACAATTATGTATGGGCGAATGTAAGCCACTTGAGCATATATTCATTATCTGGTTCGACTACAACAACACCTCCATCAGGAGGAGGCGGAGGCGGAATATCAGGAGCAGAATACTTGCCTGCTACAACAACCCCACCATCTGTCCCAACAATCACCCAAGTGACCTTAAGCGATATTCCTTCAGCAGTCACAATGAAGACCTATGACAAAGTCACGATTTACTTTGCAGGAGCTACGCATGAAGTAGTGGCAAGCATCATAGGAACAGATTCAGTGAAGTTCACATTTGACGGAAAAACATACACACTAAGCTTAGGCCAAGAGCAGGCATTTGACCTTGACAATAACGGAAAGACAGACCTAATAATAAAACTCACAGATATTGAAGTAGGAAAGGTAACCTTATCATTCTTGAATGCAGAGGGTGTAAAGACTGTAGGGCCAACTCCTGAGCCTGGCGTGCATCCAATAACATCAACCACTTCGACAACATTAACGCCTACCACTACTCAGCCTCAAAAAGCAGGAAAAGCGATAACTCCTCTTGCCATAAAGATACTGATACTTGTTGTGATAATGGGAATTGTTCTCGTATTAGCTGGAATAATCATCAAGCTTAACAGAAGAAAGCCAGACTTTGATTATAAGCCTTATGAGCCTAGTAAGTATACTGCTCATCATCATCCGCATCATAAAAGATAGGTCATCTATTGGTTTATAGCAATGTTTTTATATAAGCCGGTTATTACTATATTATATTATTAGTATATTATATATTAGGTATAATTTTATATCAAATAAAACAAGGGGGTTTGGTAAAATGGATGCATTGACAATTGCACTTTTGGCCATAGGAGGAATAATTGTAGTGTTCTTGCTATTCTTAGTGTTCCTCTATAACGGCCTGATAAGATTAAGGAACCAGGTAAAGAACTCATGGGCTCAGATAGATGTCCAGCTTAAAAGAAGGAATGACCTGATCCCAAACCTAATCGAGACTGTAAAAGGATATATGAAACATGAGAAAGGAGTCTTTGAAGCTGTGACAAAGGCAAGGACTGCTTTCATGAATGCCGGAAACATGGCTGCAAAAGCCAAGGCTTCCAACATGATTTCAGACACATTGAAGACATTATTCGCTGTCTCAGAGAATTATCCTACATTGAAGGCAAATGAGAACTTCATGCAGCTTCAGGAAGAGCTTACTGGGACTGAGAACAAGATCGCTTATGCAAGGCAGCATTATAACGATATGGTGATGGTCTTCAACACAAAGATCCAGAAGTTCCCTAACAACATGTTTGCAAGCATGATGAGTTTTGGGCAGGAGCAGATGTTTGAAGCAACTGAAGCAGAGAAGAAGAACGTCAAAGTCAAGTTTGACTGAATCTTTTAATTTCTTTCATTTTTATTCTATATTTTTGATGGTAATCCAAAATGAAGCTATTGATGTTTGATGAGGAGCGGAACAACAAGATCAAGTCACTTTTCATTACTTCTATCTTTATAGTTATAATAGGACTGATAGGAGCCCTTATCGGCTATATCTATGGCAGCCTGACTTTTGGGCTCATAATGGCCCTGATATTCTCATTCATCTATTCTATAATCATGTATTTTGCAGGGGCAAGCATGATACTTGGGATGTCCGGCGCAAAAGAAGTGACAAAGAAGGAGAACGCCTTTCTTGTTAACACTGTTGAAGGGGTTGCTGTCGCAGCAGGTCTTCCGACCCCTAAAGTCTATATTGTCGAAGACTCTGCGATGAATGCTTTTGCGACTGGAAGGGATCCTGCTCACGCGTCAATAACTGTCACAAGGGGACTGCTTGATAACCTTAACAGGCAGGAGATTGAAGGAGTCATAGGGCATGAGATGACTCATGTAAAGAATTATGACATAAGGCTGATGATGATCACAGCTGTGCTTGTCGGAGTTGTCACACTGCTTTCTGACTTTCTCCTTAGGAGCTTTCTTTGGGGAGGGAAAGGAAATGACAGGAATGACAGCGGAAGCTTGGGGATAATACTGATAGTTGTCGGGATTGTCCTTGCCATACTTACGCCATTGATTGCGCAGCTCATGAATCTTGCGATAAGCAGGAAAAGGGAATATGCTGCTGACGCCGGAGGAGCCATCCTCACCAGGTATCCGCAAGGCCTTGCTGATGCTTTGAAGAAGATATCAAAAGATCCTGACCCATTGGTCGATACAGCGAACAAGGCTACTGCTCATCTTTATATCTCTACACCTTTCAGGAAGGATTCTGGCTGGTTTGTAAACATGTTCTCTACACATCCTCCGATCAAGGAGAGGATCAAGAGATTGGAGAGCATGTGATAATAATCAGAATATATAATTTAAATTCATTCAAAACATCCTAACCATTTGCCTTTATTCTTTATCATCTTTCTTTCCTAGTAATCTCTTAGACATCCTATCATTCAACTCCCTGCCCATCTTAAGAGCATCTTCTTCTGTCCTTGTGCTACTTGACTTGAACTTCTTTATGGACTCTAAATCTTTGGCTCTTTTATCAGAATCTTTTTTGGGATCCATATCTAATATTATACTCTCACTTCTTATCTTCTCAAATATCTCCTCAACCCTATCCACAAACCGACGTGCATCAGACTTGGTCTTTTCAGCGATATCTTTAGTGGTCCTTTTTGTGACAGAATACTGCGCAATCTCCCGCCTGTCCCTGACATCCCTTAAAGTCTCTATCTCCTCTTTTCTCATCCTGACACTCTCAAAATTATCAAAGTGCGATTTTTCCAAAAGATTGTTCTTAACAAAAAACTCCTCGAGAGCTACTGAAGTAGCTGTATGCGACTTGCTCCTGTATCCGACTTTAGCCACAAGACTTAATGCAGACATATACATCGCATAGTATGCAACTACAACAACCCATTCATCATCGCTATGGTCTTTAGGTATCGCAAGGATGTCCTTATGGTCTTTTGCCTTGCTTAAGATCTCCATAGTGACAAGATTTGACCTTGCTTTCTTTAGGTATGGCTCTGCTAATCCCATGACTGTAGGATCTTTTATCAGCTGCTTTAGCGTGATGAACCTTTCAATCATTGAGATACGCCTCCTTGAAGAATAAGTCTAATCCATCTAGCACAATCCCGTATTCTGTCAGATCACTCCAGAATTGAGGATTATCCTTCTTGATGTTCTTGAAGTCAGACACCTTGACTGCAATCGGCTGCATATCTATATCATATTTAGTCTTGAATGTCTGTGCAATACTTCTGGCATTCTTTTTGTTTGTCACACATAGGATGTCCAAATCACTATTCTTTGTCTCGATCCCTTTGGCAAAAGATCCAAAAATTATGGCTGGGCCTTCTGGATCCACTTCGTTAAGGAACTCATAAATCCTCTTATACAGCAAAGAATGCTTTTGCTTGAAATCCAATCTCTTTTGCGCCATATAATTCACAAATATAGGATATATCAAGTCCCTGTCTTTGACAAACTCATACACATTGGTCTTTCCTATCTTTTTTTCAATGAGACACTTATTCTTTGCAAGCCCTTTTAGTATCCTGAATGTAGACTCATGAGAATAGCCTGATTTCTCTTCAATCTGCTTAGATGTCAAATCCTCCAGTTTTGGAAAGAAACACATCAATATTTCTATCTCGTTTTGCATCAATAGTTGGTTCATCAACTATGTAGTTGGAGTAACAACTATATAAATTTTTCTATTATTCCAAGCAATTTCCATTCACTTATCGTGGTTCTCCTTCTTCGCCAAGAAATAGACTCCTACAAACAATATTGCGATGCCAATGCCTTGCATCAATGTTATCGCTTCTCCTAAAATCAGGAATCCTAGGATTGCGGAGAACAGCAATGACATCGTCTCCAATGAGGTCACTTCTGCTGCCTTGATTCTCTTCAGCCCTTCATAATATAAGATGAAAGCGACTCCGACAATTGCTCCTATCAGTATAAAATAAGGATTTGGGATTGTGAGCTTTAAGGTGACTGCCAATACTATGAGAAAGACTACTGCTGAGATCCCCAGCCTATAGATCATTATCTTTCCTGCATGAACATCTTTCAGATGCTTTCTTACTGCAATCACAACCAAGGCCCAACCGATTGCACATGCCAATACAATAAGATCCCAGATTGTCCCTATATTCAATGCAATTATATTATTCAATGTTTTTGCTGTTATCAGGAAAGCTGCAACAATCATTATGCCGATTCCTGCGTAATCATAGGGTGTCAGCCTGTCTTCTTTCAGTATGAAGAAACCTATAAGTATGACAAATATCGGCTGCAGGTGCGCAATCATCAGTGCATTCACTATGTTCATATGAGGAAGGGCAAGGAAGTAAAAGGTATCTGCAAATACTGTCCCTACAACTGCGACAAACACAAGCGGAGGGAGCTTCTTTTTTGGTATGCTGAAGTCTGACTTATTTGTGATAATCAGGTAGATTGCTCCTACTATCACTACAACTATGCATCTTACTAGGCTAAGGTTCATGAAGTCGTCTGTCTTTGCATATTTGTATACCAAAGACTCGCAGGCCCAGAAGAATGAGGCTGCTATCACCAATAGTACTCCCAAGTGTTTTTTGTCCATGATTCTCCTGTAATTATCTATATTATAAAGGTTTGGATGAGGAAGCTGAAAATCTACATTACCACAAGATTTATAAACCCATAATGATTTCAGTACTTCTGTAAGAGAGAAGGGAAGAAAAACATATAGACAATAAAAAGAGTCAAAAAAAAGAAATTTCTTCTCAGTTTGTAATGAAAAAGAACAAGATGGCTCCGCTTAAGCCGAGCTTAAGGGAAAAGAAAAGGTATATCGCATTTGAGATAATATCTGAAAAGCCGATGCCTGATTTCCGCAAGGTCTCAGGGTCAATATGGCAGGGATTACTTTCATATTTAGGAAGCTATGGGGCTGCAAAGGCAGGCGTATGGATCCTTCATGACAAGTACAATCCAGAAAGCCAAAAAGGACTGATCAGGGTAAGCAGGAAAGAGGTTGAGCAGGTCAAAGGGGCTTTTGTTCTTATAGACAATATAGACAATACACCAGTGATAATAAGATCAATAGGAGTATCAGGGATACTGAAGAAAGCAGAATCCAAATACTTAAATATCTAAGAGCATATAAAATGGATATTCATAATTCAAATAACAAAAGAAGAGGAGGATGGTAAAAATGCAACCAATGCCGCATCAATTAATGGGATACGATCGGGCGATAACAATGTTTTCCCCTGATGGAAGGCTTCTTCAGGTAGAATATGCGAAGAAGACAGTAAGACAAGGCTCAACAGCCATAGGAATGGTATGCTCAGATGGAGTATTACTAGTAACTGACAAAAGGATAGTCGATTCTTTAGTGGTCTCTGAGTCTCTTGAGAAAATATGGCAGATAGATGATCACATAGGATCAACAGCTTCTGGAATATTAAGCGATGCACGTGTCTTAATTGAGAGAGCTCAGCTGAAAGCTCAGCAGCACAGGATCACTTATGATTCTGAGATTGATGTGCTTTCAATCGTGAAAGACATATGCGACCTAAAACAAGTATGCACCCAAAGCGGAGGATTAAGGCCGTTTGGAGTATCCATACTTGTTGCAGGCGTCGATAACTCAGGGCCAAAATTATATGAGACTGACCCTACTGGGATATTTTTCAGATATAAGGCAAGCGTCATAGGGGAAGGAGAGCCTGAGATAGAAAAGATACTTCAGGCTGAATACAAAGAGACAATAAACCTTGAAGATGGCCTGAAGCTTTTGATACGAGCAATGCAGGATGTCCTTGACAAGACATTCAATGTCGAGCGAGTTGATGCAGTCATGATAAAGACTGCAACAAGGAAATACGAAAAGGTCTCACGAGCAAAGCTGGAAAAGATATTCAAAGAGGTCAAGAAGAAGTAAAATGCCAAAGATAACTTACGAGAAGGAAAAGGTTCACATGAACCTGGTAAAATACAAGAAAGGGGAAGACAAGTTTGAGATTGACGTAGATCCTGACAAAGCAATCGCCTTCAGGAACAAGCAGATCGATGACATAAGCGAAGTACTCATGGCAAAGAAGATATTCACCCATGCAATGAAAGGATTCTTAGCACCTGAAGACAGGCTAGAAGCGGTCTTTGGAACAAAAGATCCCCTTGAAGTCGCAAAGCAGATGGTGATGAAGGGAGAGATACAGCTGACAGAGAAATACAGGGAAGCCCAGAGAGAGCTTAAGGTCAAGCAGATAGTCCAAATAATCCATAGGAATGGCGTAGATCCAAGGACACATCTGCCTCATCCAGCAGCAAGGCTTGAGAGCGCTATGGAAGAAGCAAAGGTCAAGATTGATTACCAGAAGTCTGCTGAAGACCAGGTACAGGATGTCCTTGAAAAGCTCAGGACAATATTGCCGATCAAGTTTGAGATAAAAGAGATCGCTGTAAAGATACCGCCGCAGTATGCTGCAAAGGCATATCCTATGCTGAAGAGCATGGGGAAACTTCTGAAGGACAACTGGCTTTCTGACGGAAGCCTTTCTGCCATTGTTGAAGTCCCTGGCGGACTGGAAACAGACTTTTATGACAAGCTCAACAGCTTCACGCACGGAAACAATGAAGCAAGAGTGATCAAGACAAGATAAGAAGAGAAAATATAACAGTAAACAAAACAATAAAACAAAAATAACGTTTAAACAAATAGGAGTGAAATAAAATGGGAGAACTATTAGTAAAAGAAAAGGAAATTGTGGTTCCGGGAGAGGAACTGGCAAAAGGGATGAGTTATCTTCCAGGGCAGGGATGCTACAGGAAAGATGATGAAGTCCTATCAAGCAAATTAGGCTTGGTGAATGTAGACGGAAGGGCAATTAAGATAATACCTTTGACAGGCACTTATAACCCTAAGAGGAACGATGTAATAATAGGAAATGTAATAGACGTTTCCCTTTATGGATGGAGAATACACACAAACAGCGCGTATTCTGCAATGCTTTCTGCAAAGGATGCAACAAACGAATTCATAGAGAAAGGAGCAGACCTTACGCAATACATAAACTTAGGAGAATATGTAGCTGCAAAGATAATAAAGGTCACTTCCCAGAAGCTGATCGACCTTACAATGAAAGGCCCTGGCCTAAGGAAGCTAGCCGGCGGAAGGATAATCCATGTGAACAACAACAAGGTTCCAAGGATAATCGGAAAGCAAGGAAGCATGATCTCGATGATCAAGGATGCTACGGGCGCAAGGATAATTGTAGGACAGAACGGCGTAGCATGGATACAGGGAGATCCTGAAGGAGAGCTGATAGCAATAAATGCGATAAGGATGATTGAAGAGCAATCACATATCAGCGGATTGACTGACAGGGTCAAGGAATATCTTGACAAAGCATGCAAGGGAAGGCCGAAAAGAGCCAGAGAAGAGAGAGAAGATGATAATAACCATCAAGGTGAGCAAAATGAGTGATTTTAAAAGGCCAGACGGAAGGAAAAATGATGAGCTAAGGCCAATGGAGGCCAAGGCTGGAATCATAAAGAGGGCTGACGGATCAGCAATGTTCAAAGTCGGAAACACTGTAGCTTATGCTGCTGTATACGGGCCAAGGGAGCTTTATCCAAAGTTCCTCCAGAACCCAGGGCACGGCATATTAAGGTGCAACTATAACATGATGCCTTTTTCAGGATCAGGAGAAAGGATAAGGCCAGGCGGAAACAGAAGGTCAAAAGAGATCTCGATGGTAACTGAAAAGGCCTTGTCACCAGTACTTGACTTGAGCGAATATCCTAATGCAGTAGTGGACGTATATATCGAACTGCCGCAGACTGATGCAGGAAGCAGGTGCGCAGGAATATGCGCAGCTTCAATAGCTCTTGCTGATGCAGGACTGCCAATGAAAGACTTGGTCGCTGCAATCTCAGTGGGAAACCTCAACGGAAACTTGGTTGTTGACCTCGACAAAGAAGAGGAAGACATAGAAGGAGAAGTTGCAGACATCCCTATTGCTGTAGTTCCAAGCACGGGAGAGATAACATTGCTCCAGATGGATGGAATAGTCCTGAAAGATGAGTTGAAAAAAGCCCTTGAGATGGGGATCAAGTCATGCAGGAAGATCACAGAGATACAGAGAAAGGCGCTGAAAGACAAGTACAAAGTCGACGCCAAATCAGAAGGTGAATAAAAATGGAAGAAAATTCAAATCATCTGGCAAATTACCTAAAGAAAGGTCTAAGATTTGACAACAGAAAACTAGAGGAGTTCAGGAAGATCACAATAGAGTATGACATCTCCAACAATGCAGAAGGATCTGCAAGAGTAAGGTTTGGAGAGACAGAAGTCCTGGCAGGAGTAAAGATGGAATTGGGAAACCCGTTCCCAGACAAGCCTGGCGAGGGAAGCATAATGGTCAATTCAGAATTATTGCCGATGTCAAGCCCTGAGTTTGAGTCAGGACCTCCTGGAATAGACTCTATCGAACTTGCAAGAGTTGTTGACAGAGGAATCAGGGAGAGCAAGGCAATCGATTTCAAGAAACTTTGCGTCAGGGAAGGAGAGAAGGTATGGATAGTCATAATTGACCTGATGTCAGTCAATGACGCAGGAAACCTTCTTGATGTAGCTGCTCTTGCAGCGATGGCTGCATTGAAAGATGCAAAATTCCCTAAGCTTCTGGAAAAAGACAAAGTAGACTACCATATCAAGACTGACAAGAAATTGCCTCTGGACAGGACACCTGTGAGCATCACAGTGTACAAGCTTGGAGACAAGTTCCTAGTCGACCCGACAAATGAGGAGATAAAATTCCTCGAAGGAAGGCTTACTGTGGCAATAACAGAAGAGGACAAGATCTGCGCGATGCAGAAGGGATTGTCAGCATCTTTCACTTTGGAAGAGATCGACAAGGCTGTAGGCATTGCGATGGAGAAGTCGAAAGAATTAAGGAAGCTTTTGAGATAAATTTTTGTTTTTAATTTTTTCTCATATTCTTATATTTATATGGTGATAACATGATTGAAGGAAAGTACAAAGAAGGAGTGATGGTCGTAATAAGGAAAGATGGCAAGTTCCTTCTCGGGAAAGTAGGGAAAGAGAGTCCGATAAAGGGCAAATGGGGTTTATTGGGTGGGAAAGTAGAGCCTACAGAAAGCATCGAGCATACAGTCAAAAGAGAGTGTTTTGAAGAGGCAGGGATATCTGTCAAAATAGCGAAAAAGATTTTTGAGACGCAAGGGACTTTCACTGACCTTAAGATCCATATCTTTGTTGCGGATTTTGCAAATGGGGAGCTTGTCAGGAATAAAAGAGAGCTTTCAGAGCTCGGATATTTCTCTTATGAAGAAGCACTTGCGCTTGATCTTGCCTCGTTGACGAGGAAGGTGTTTGAGGAGCATTCTAATGAGTTTGTTGTTACACATCAATTTCCAGCTTCTTGATCTCCTGCAGCCTCTTCTCTGCGCTCACTGAGGAAGAGAACATCTTCCAGAATATCCTTGATGCCCACTCAGCCCAATCCTTGTTCTTTATAGTGTAGTATATGTAGATCTTTTTTGACAGTTCCTGTGATTTTCCTGTAGGCTCTCTTATCTCTTTTATTCTCAATATTTTGTTGTCTACAACGATTGCTCTCAGAGGCTGCCTCATATGCCTTATCTCTATCATCTCTTTTCCATGTTTGAAATTCAAAGCTAGGACTTTTTCCACATTGTTCCTTCCGACAATATCGACTCTTGAGATTATCTTTATCACTATTCCTTTTTTGACCAAATCTTCAATGACCCTGAACATATCTACATCCTTATTCTTCAGGTTGATGAATGAAAGGTTTCCTGAGAAAAACAATACCTGTTTCTTTGCGCTTTTCAGCATTTCTGCAAGCTCTTTCAGGTCTGTTGAGCCTTCTTCCTTCCCTTTCTGTATCATGACCTTCTTTTCCTTGTCATCCACATGCTGAAATATGTCAAATGCCTGAAAATCTTCCTTATCCCTTCCTGTAAATATCATCTCTTCCAGCTTTTTCTGGAACACTGAATTGCTTACCTTATCAACAGAAGCCCAGAAGACTATCTTCAAGGCGCCTCTTGTCTTCTCCCTAAACACCCTTGTCGAAATAGTTCCAAAGTTCTTCTCTATATCATCCACATAGCGGTCTGCTGTGCGCCAGTTCTTCTGCAGAAGATAAGCTATCTCCTGTATGCTCCTTGGCTTTGCGTAGACAAAGTCTTCTATCTTCCTGGTTGTTTCTGGATCAAGCATCTTGCTACCCCTTTACATGTTGAAGTATTTAAGCTTTATTGAAAAATACAACACTATGGACAATTCTTGTGCAGTAAAATGCTTATATTCTACAACACTGTAATATTGAATGGAAGAGACGCTAGACGAGGATTCTGTATTGGCAAGGGAGATATATGACAAGGACTTTTTGCGATTTTCTGAGAGCCAGCAGAAGGATATCAATGCGAAGAAGCAGAGGGAGGTAGTCTATTCTCTTCTTGGAGACGTAAACAGAAAAAAGATATTGTTTGCAGGATGCGGAGACGGCTTTGAGTGCCTGCCTGCGATAGAGGATGGAGCAATTGTAACTGGAATAGACATAAGCGAGAACATGATCAAGCTTGCCGAGCAGACATGCAGTGGGAAAAATGCGAGATTCTTTGCTTGTGACATGGAGAAGACTGACTTCATAAGGGGAAAATTTGACATCATCGTGTCCATATGCTCCCTCATGTACAAAAAGGACCTTGATGCTGTCCTCAATGAGTTCAGGAGGATACTGAAAGAGGACGGATTTGTCGTGTTTTCCGTGCCTCATCCTATAAGGAAGATGATAAAATACGGTCAGATGGATTATTTCAAGCTCGGAAAGAGATTTGAGAGCTGTGACAACTCCTTGAGATTCAATTATTACAGGATTTTTGAGAATTATATAGATTCGATCAATGGGATGGGATTTGTCCTTGAGAAGGTTGTTGAGCCTCCTCCTCTAGGAGATGGGGACTCGTTTTCTGACGGGATATATCCGCACCATGCTATATTCAAGATAAGGAGGCGAGCAAGATGGAACTATTAGTAGATGAAGATGTCGATACAGGGTTAAGAGGGGAAACCTTTGTCAGGATATTGAAAAAGCTTACTCCAGAGAGATTTCCATGGGTGGATGAATATGACAATATCAATGATGTGAGCACGATGGAAATATTATTCGATGATTAGGGCAAGGAGAGGCGATTAAAATTCACGTAGTCAACTATTGCTCTAACGGAGAAATGACCATTGAGTTAAAAGGGTGTCTGGGCCTGGAGCCGCTTGAATGCATAATAAAAGACCTGGAATACAAAGGGGTCATGATATGCAGGGAAGTCTCAACAATGGATTTAGAATATACAATCGATTATGCGCAGGGCCATCGTGTAACAAGAGTGATGACCAACATCCCGCTTACTGCAAAGGTGACTGGGATAAAGAGCCTAGGAGGCAGTCTTTCGCTTGTCGGATATACTCTTTTGGGAGAGGAAGAGTATTATGATGCAAAGATAGATGCAAAGCAGGTCAAAGACAGGGATGCTGTGAGGTGTATGATCGCATCATTGAGGTTCTCTAAGGATATGTACAAAGAAATCTGCGACGTATTGTGCGAGTATATAGAAAATAAAGGAGGTGAAGGCGATGAAGATAGAGTCCCTTAAATTACAAAGGGATGAGGCGATAAAATGTGTAGACTGCATGACAGAAATGACCTGCCTCTGCAAAAACCTGTATGAATGCCCTAGATGCATGATGCATTATTATGACCTAAAATGTCAGAATTTTCCATCCAGTCTTTGACTGGTGGCAAGCTTTGCTTGCTTCTGGATTATTATAGCTGGAAAATTCTGAGCACTAAGAACCACCGAGAAGTGCGCCCTGCTCATGAATCCTATCGGTCTCTGACTGGTGGTTCTTTAGTGCGAAAATTGACCTGAATAAATTCAAAGAGGTGAACAAGATGGAACTATTAGTTGATGAAGATGTAGACGTCGAACTCAGCGGAGACGAGAACCTGGCCGAGATACTGGAGAAATTCAGGCTGGAGAGATCTCCAAGGGTGGATGAAGGCGGAAACCTGCCTGCTCTAGACGAATATTACAGAAAGGAAGTGGCAAATCAACAAGTGGATCTGGAAAAAACCGCAAGAGATATCTTGCTGGCGATGGTCTTGCCTTATGCAAAAGACGATATGCAGGAGGCTTTGAAGAATATTGTCGATCAATATGTCGACCTTGAATTTGGACTGAGATATGACAAGATACACCCCGGGCTTTTTGGGATGGAGAGGGAGATAATTATGCCTGGAGACCGTTTTAGTCCTGCCTATAAGGTTGAAATACCTCTTTTTGCCTCTGTAAAGTTGGGTGAGAAATCATGGCGTCTAAAGAAGCGTGTTGAGCTTACAGATGACAGAGAGGTTGATGTAGACATAGAATCGAGAACTCCTCCATTGTCAAGATATGCTTTTGAGAGAGTAAGGCACTGCCAGGCTGACTATCTGAATTCTCTTGCGTATATGCTCAGATCTACAGTGATAGGAAGCATGGAGCTTGGCGTCTTTGGAAAAAGGCTTGATGACCTTAAGTTCAAGATGTATTGGATACCTAAGGATTCTGAACTGAAGATAAGAGTAGAGAGGGTTGACCCGGATCCTTTCATCGCAGCTGAGCTGAACGGCAACCATTATCTTATCGCTAGGTGGGACGTCAAAGGAGAGAAGCCTTATCAGCATTACCTGGCTGAGTTCACTGAGGAGAGGAGTGGATGATTTTTTGTTCTTTTTATTATATTATTGGAACCAAAGCAAAGTTTTTTAAAGCAATTTCTATCTCTACATACCATGGATGAAAATAAGATGCAGAAGTATATCGAACTGAAGATGCTTGACCAGCAGATACAGGAGATGCAGCAGAACATGCAGCAGCTTGAGACGCAGAGGACAGAGATAATCGCTGTGCAGCAGGCATTGGATGAGCTCAAGAACGAGAAGAAAGGAACAGAGATACTTGTATCTGTCGCAAGCGGGATATTCATGAAAGCAGTCCTTTCTGATTCTGAAAACCTGATACTCAATGTAGGCAACGGAGTCGCTGTCGAGAAGAATGTCGAGCAGACAAGCGAGATACTTGAAAGGCAGAGAGACGAGATAACCAAGGTTGAGCACGAGTATTCTGAGAATATAGACGGTATGATCGAGAAGGCCATGGCATTGCAGGCAGAGATGCAGAGCAGCGATGAATGCGATGACGATTCATGCGGACACGATCACAATCATCATGAGGAATCGGACGAAGACTGATAAAAATGTTCAAATTCCTTCGTGACAAGATAAAAAGCACGATAGCAAATATTTCTAAGAAGATATCTGACCAAGGGGAAGACGTAAAAGTCGAAGCTCCAAAGGAAGAGAGGAAGCCTGAGAAAAAGACAGAGAAGGCTCCGAAGAAACAAGAGAAAAAGCTTGAGAAAAAGAAAGAGGCTCCAAATGCGCACAAGAAAGAAGAGAAAAAGCCAGAACACAAGAAAAAAGAAGAGCCAAAGAAGGAGATTAAGAAGAAAGAGGAGAAGAAGCCAGAGCACAAGAAAAAAGAAGAGCCAAAGAAGCATCAGAAGAAGCAGGCTCCAAAGAAAGAAGAGAAGAAGGAAGAAAAGACAGAGCAGCCAAAAGGATTTTTCAGTTCCTTAAAAAATAAGTTCTTCCAGAAGAAAGAAGAGAAGAAAGAAGAAATAAAAGAAGAGAAGGAAGAGATAAAGCATATAGAAGAGGAGAAAGAGATAAAGGAAGAGCCTGAAGAGAAGGAAGAGGTTGAGGAAGAGAAAGAAGAGGAAGCAGAAGAGAAAAAACAGGCAGAGGAAGAAAAAGAAGAGGAACCTGAGAAGGAAGAGACTGAAGAAGAGAAAAAGGAAGAGAAAGAAGAGGAACCTGAGAAGGAAGAGACTGAAGAAGAGAAAAAGGAAGAGAAAGAAGAGGAAAAGGAAGAGGAAAAGGAAGAGGAACCTGAGCCTGAAGAGGAACCTGAAGGGGAGAAAGAAGAGAAAGTTGAAGAGAAGAAAGGGTTCTTTGCAAAATTAAAGGAATCAGTTGTGATGAAGAAGATATCTGAATCACAGTTTGATGACATTTTTTACGATCTTGAGATATCACTGCTTGAAAACAATGTTGCGATGGAAGTCGTCGACAAGATAAAGGAAGACCTGAAAAAGAACATTGTCGGAAAGCCTTTGAAGAGAGGAGAGATTGACACAGTAATAGTCAAATCGCTTGAGAAGTCTGTCGGAGAGCTTTTCATCGAGAATGACAAAGACATCTTTGAGATGATCGATGAGAAGAAATCAAAGAAAGAGCCTTTTGTCATATGTTTCCTTGGAATAAATGGGAGCGGGAAGACAACCACAATTGCGAAGATGACCAAGATGATAAGAGACAAGGGATATTCTGTCGTGCTTGCTGCTGCAGACACTTTCAGGGCTGCTGCAATCGACCAATTACAGATACATGCTGACAACCTTAAGGTAAAGATGATAAGGCATGACTATGGGAGCGATCCTGCTGCTGTCGCATTTGATGCAATACATCACGCAAAGGCAAAGAATGTCGATGTCGTGCTTATTGATACTGCAGGAAGGATGCATTCGAACGCAAACCTCACTGAAGAGATGAAGAAGATAGTAAGAGTGGCAAATCCTGACCTAAAGATCTTTGTTGGAGAAAGCATCACTGGAAATGACTGCATAGAACAGGCAAAGGTCTTTGATGAGGCAGTTTCGATCGATGGAATAATACTTTCAAAAGCAGATGTGGATGAGAAGGGAGGGGCTGCTGTGTCTGTCAGCTATGTCACAAAGAAGCCTATAATGTTCCTTGGAACAGGGCAGGAATATGATGACATAAAGCCGTTTGATCCTGAGATAATAATGAAGAGCCTGTTTGAGTGAGCTCCTGTGAGAGATTTAGAAATCTTTATATACTAATATTCTTAAATATGCCTTAATCAATATATATAATGTATATTTGATCCAATTGTCAATAAAAAAGGGGTGAAATTCATGGCAATAGGAGGATTAGGCGCAGCAGCACCAGTACTTCCAGTCGGAGTATCAATAATACTGCAAGTTGTTTATCTATTAGTAGGTGTTTTCTTAGGAGCTCTTATCTTGATGCTTTCAACAAAGATATTCAAGCTTTCTAATACAAGTTATGTAAGCGCATTGTTTGTAACTGCTATCGTCGGCATCGTTGGATTCATATTGTCTTTAATCACCATACTTGTTCCTGTGATAGGCATAGCTTTAGGGATCATAAGCTTTATTGTAGGGATAATATTAGGAATCTTCCTCATAAAGACAAAATACAATCTTGACTGGGGAAAGGCAATATTGGTATGGCTAGTGTACTTCCTGATAATGCTGGCAATAATGTTTGTCATAGCGATGATTGTGGTCGGGCTTTTCGTAGGGCTACTTTTATCAGGAGCAGGAGGAGTTACAGCCCTACCATAATATAAATCATTTATTTTATAACTTTTATTTTTTTATCAAAAATGGCAATTCCACCAATCGTAACCGAGATAATAGGGAAGTTTGTGATAGCTTTAGTCTTCACAGCGATAAACTGCGTGATAATAAGAGAGATAGCCACCTTATTTGGAGCTGAAGATGAAAGCTTTTCGACAGGCGCTGCAGTGGCTGTGTGGATTGGAGTTGCTTTGTTCATATCGAGCTTTCTTGGCAAATATCCCATTGTTGCGTTCACATTGTCATTTTTGACATTCCTGTTCATGATATATCTCATGAAGAGGTATTATTCATTCACCTGGAACAATGCATTGCTCATGTTTCTGGCATGGATGTCTATACTGATCTATCTGGCGCTTATAATCTATGCAGTGACTCTTCCAAGATATATCCTAGCATTTTTGGGATTGATACCTCTTGGGCTCAATCTTGGATATGTGTATCTTATGAGGCTGCTTAGAAACTGGACATCTTCAAGCAATGCCAAGGCTGCTGCTGGAATTGCGATGTCAATAATCGGATTTGTTTTAGTGAATGTAGGATGGTACTTAGTCTTCAAAATCTATTTCCCCATCTAGATAGATCCCTTTCTTGAGTTTTGTAGGTCTCCAGTCATCTTCTATTAAATCTGCTTCCAGCCAATCAGCAAGCTGCTCTGGATTCCCTATTGTTGCTGAGAGACCTATTATCTGGACATCTTTAAGGATCTTCTTCAGTATTGTTGTCAGAATCTCTAATGTTGGGCCTCTTCCCGGATCGTTGATCAGGTGGATTTCATCTATAATGACTACTTTTATGAATTTAAGCCAAGGGCATGAATGCCTTATCAATGAATCAAGCTTTTCTGCTGTGCATATGATCAGATCATAATCTATAAGGTAATCCTCTCTCTTGTCCATGTCGCCTATCGAGATCGCTATCCTTACCCTATCTCCATACCTTTCCTTGAACTCTTTGTATTTCTCGTTTGCCAATGCTTTCAAGGGAACTATATAGATCGCTTTTCCTATGCCTTTCTCTATAGAATTCATGAAAGCTATCTCTGCAACAAAGGTCTTTCCTGATGCTGTCGGAGTGCAGACGAGAAGGTTGTTGAAATCAAGCAGGCCTGCTTCCAACGCTTTTTTCTGGCATGGCCGCAACTCTTTTATGCCTTCTTTCTCCATAATTCTTTTTATGTCTTCAGGAAGGTCTTTTGGGTCGAATTTCTTTGGCATAAGCTTATAGAATCTAATCGACTTTAAAATGTTATTGTTGGCTAAATGTTTTTAAACTGGAAATCACTTTCATATATCATGGACAATGATATGAAGATGACAAGAAGGGAAGTCATCATAAGGCTATCTTTAGCATCAGCTGCGCTTGGCGTATTAGGGCTGAAATATTTTCCGAAGAAGAGCCAGGAATCTTTTACTGATTTTGAGCTTCCGCAGAGATTTGAGGATGCAGGATTTTATATCACCAGGGCTAAAATATCTAATTCTGGCAGGGAAGTGTTGTTCATGGACGAGACTTTTGACACGAACATGCATAGGGAATGCCAGGTAGAACTTATCGATTATTTGATTAAAGAAAGAGGCGCTGATTCCATAGGGTTCTCCTGTCTTTATGGCGAGCCTTCAAAGAATATAGATGAGATCGTAGATTCTGATTTCAAAGAGTTCTTCGAGAGGCCTGTACCCATTTATCTACACCGTTTTAGTTTCAGGAGATCTTTGTTCGGAAAATATGTGAACCAGGATTCTGTGCCTTGCTATGGGGCCGAGGATAAGGATACTTATCTCACTTCAAAGGCTGTCGAGATGTTTGATAAGGCTGTCGCTTTCTCTCTTATGTTTAAATATTACACAATTATAGATCCGCAAAGAGGCCGTTATGGACAGTCCCTTGTGGCTTTTGTAGAGACTGCAAGAGCCAGGTTCCCAAACGTGCCTTTTCCAAGACATACCCTTAAAGAAATGACTCTTGACACTTCTAAGCTATGCGATAAAGAATATGGTGAATTCAAGAACAATCTTTTCTACGCTAGGAACAGGTCTATGGCAGAGAACATCGAGCATTATATGACTTCTCTTGGATCTAAGAGGGGGATAGTTGTAATGAGGGGAGAGCATTTACTTCCTTTAAGGCCGATCTACACTGTCCAAGAGCTTGTGAGATACAGCTCATCAATCATTGATGTGCCTATGAGATATATTTAAGCAGTATTAAAATCAAAAGTTATTTAAAGCTAAATCCCTAATATCATGATATGAGCGAGCTTCGCAAAGACTACATCCTTGATGAATGGGTAATCATAAACGAGAAAAGAGGCCTTCGTCCTAGACAGTTCAAGCCAAGCCATATAACAGAGGACATAAGCGGATGCTATTTCTGCCCTGGAAATGAATCTTTGACACCTCCAGAGATAGGAAGGGTCGAATCAAAGGATGGATGGAAGCTCAGATGGTTTGACAACAAGTTTCCTATCGTTACTTTTACAGGCATCCCTAAACTGATCAAGAAAGGCATTTTCCAGAGCATGCACGGCTATGGATACCATGAAGTGATTGTGGATAATCCAGACCATCATAAGCAACTATGGGACCTTTCTGAAAAAGACTTTCACGAGCTCATGAGGATATATGCGCTAAGGACAGACCAGCTCAATCGTGAGAAGCATGTAGAATATGTGCATGTGTTCAAGAACCATGGGCCTGACGGAGGCACTTCCATAATACATTCACATACGCAGATAATGACTCTTCCGATGATGCCTCCAAGAGTCAAGAATAAAGTTGATGCATCTAAGAAATACAAGAAATGCCCTTACTGTGACATAATCAAGAAAGAGGCGAAGTCAAAGAGATTTGCTTTTCAGAACAAATCTTTCACTGCCTTTTGTCCATATGCTTCAAGATTCAATTATGAATTATGGATATTCTCCAAGAGACATAAGAAGTCTATCGTTGATTTCAATGATGATGAATTATTGGATCTTGCGAAGATCTTGCGAAGGGTTTTGTTGAAGCTCAAATACATGAACTGCTCTTACAATTATCTAGTCTTCAATGCGCCTAAAGGAAAAGACCTTCATTTCCATATTGAAGTCACTCCAAGGCTTGCGAAATGGGCCGGATTAGAACTTGCTTCTGAAGTGATTGTGAATTCAGTCGCGCCTGAGGGGGCTGCGATGTTCTATAGGGGGAAATGATCATAGATGGCCAGGAAAGACCTTGCTGATTGGATAAAGACGACTGAATCAAGAGGGTATAGCGAGGCTCAGGCTAAGGATTTTCTGCTGAAGAAAGGATTCTCTAAGAAAGATGTTGACGAAGCTGTTGATAGCTTGAGTCCAAAGAAGGTTGAAGTGAAGAAGCCTCTTGAGAAGAAGGTCGAAGAGAAGAAGCAGGAGTTGAGTCTGAAAAAAAATTTGTATTGGGACATATTCAAGCCGAACTTCTTTAATTTGTTCTTACCTTGCCTAGTGTTGATATTGATTATAATTTCGACATATATGAACTTTTCATTAGCTCCTTCTTTGGGAGAATTTTGCAGCTTTGAATCTAATCAACAGCTAAGATTTAATTACACTAATTTAACAATGATGGAACCTAAACATGTTATTGATATCCTAACTGAGAATGACCTCAAAAGAATAGAGTTTCAAAGAAGAGACTTCGATGTTCTATCTGATATAAAGAAGCTGATATTAACTAATCTTTATGTTTATCCTTCGGGTATATACGCATTAGACCCACTCTTCCCTGTTCCATGTGAGTTATTTTTAGAAGACATAACAAATTTTAATGAGTGGTCTTGTAGGTATTATATCTCAAGTGAACAATATGAATGTTTGCACTCAAAATCTCACTCATATCCTAAGACACCGCCTGAATATAATAAAATTTCTTTGTTATTGCTTATAACACATTCTATCATTTTAGTCATATTAATATATATATTAATTTGTCTATTAATCCACTTCAATAAATTTCTATTAAATAAGAACTTATTGATAAGGATTCTGTTTGGATTATCTTTATTGATTTTGTCTATATACCTTATGTTTGTCACAGAACAATTCTTCCTATTTTGGATAATTTTCTTTGAAATTTTCTTTGTCATAATGCTTTTTATCAAGAATCCTAAGAGAAGGATAATATTCTCTATAATCTCAATATTATTGCTTATATTATTGCTGATATGCGGAATTATTCTGGTTAATTGGATGTCTGATCGTACTATCCAATATACCGTCAATCCCTTATCTAAAACCCTTAATGTTGGAGAATATCAGGTAATATCTTGTGTTAATGGCAAACTTAAGTCTTATGGGCAAAGTGAAGGGCTGAACTTCAATTCCTCAAATATCGACTGCAATAACACGTACAATGATGTATGCAGAGATGGATGTAGCTCATATATACATAAACAAATTACTAATTCTTCATTTTTTTATGTGTGCCAGTGCCCTAAGTAAATGAGCTTCTACAAATCTCCGAAATTCATATCAAGATCATTGTTGATCGTGGCTTTAGCCATAATGTTTCTCTCTTTCGTGACTGGTTTTGTTCCTGTACTTTCAAGACAGACCCTTTTAACAAAATTGATAATTGTGTCCTCTATCTTGATATTTTACTTTGGTGTTGTCCAATTATGGGCAAGAACTAGTGAGATCTAGACCCCTTCTACGCCGCTTCCCTTCTATGTCTTCTACCCGGTCTTTCTTCTTGCTTGACAGGCTCATAACCCTTTGCTGCAAAGTAATCTTTCAGCAATGCACGGACTAGCTCGATATCATATTTTGGCCTGTCTTCTTGAGCTGCAGGTTGGTCTTTCGTGTACCTATGTGCCATCTCATCTAAAGTCATCATCTCATAATCCGGAGTGTATGACCTTTCCCTCATGCCACTAAGTCCTTCAAGCAACTCCTTGACGTTTCTCCTTCCTTCAGGAGTAGAATATGAATCTGCTAATTCAACGCCTTTCTCTATCATGCCTTTGATCTTCTGATAAGCCTGCTCCCTTTTCTTTTCATCTAAATCCAAATAAGCCTTTACTGGGAAATCGATGCCTAACGCTTCATAAGCTTCTGACATCTTCTTCACTATGCGCTGATAATCTTTAGATTGGGAGACCAGATCAAGTATGCCTGACTGCTCCAATCCTTCGAGAATATTATCTATAGATAACTTGCTCTTTGCAAGCTCTTTCCTTAGCTTGCGTATATTGTCTTGAGCCCCTTCCTGCTTCAATGATTTGTATTGCCTTGCTCTTTCATAACGCTCCTGCATCTTCCCTTCATAAGGCATTGCCTCTTCCTCTGGCTGCTCCTGCTCTTCTTGAGGAGGCGATGGTTGTTCATCTTCAGCCCTTTCTACATAATCCTGAAGATCGTCTCCTGATGCCATCAGGACAGTGCCTGCAAGGCAGATGAAGAACCAGAATCCGAGTTCAAATGAATATGCAGTCCTTCCAGAATTGTCAAGGACAGCAAGACCTGTAACACTAGTCGATCCTGATACCATAAATGCAACAGAAACTGCGCCCATCAAGAAAATGACAAAACCTAATATCCTAAAAAGCCTCATATCCTGATTTTAATTCTTTCTCTATATAAAATTTGCTGAAATCTGGCATTTATATAATCGTAATAATTATGTAATTGTTGAAAATTTCGTAACATATTATCTATATCATAGAAACGTATTTATATATCAATTTATTTGGATAGCTTAACAGTATTGGAGGGGAGAAAATGGCAGAAATGCAATTGTATTCTATGGTGCCTTTGCTACAGGCAGCTGAAATGAGATCAATGAAGGGATATCCTACCGCTATTGGAGCATATAACGTAAACTTCTATGCCCAGGCAGAAGGTATATTAAGAGGATTAGAGAGAGCAGGAGCTCCTGGAATAATCCAAGCGAGCAGCGGAGCAAACAAATTTCAGGGCGGACCTGACAAGATCCAGTACATTGTCCTGAAAGCTATGGAAAATCTTGGATGCACTGTTCCCGTATGTGTTCATCTTGATCACGGCACTGAAGAGGCTGCAAAGGAATGCACTGACAAAGGATTCAGCTCTGTCATGATAGACGCATCAGGTCTTCCTTATGATGATAATATCTTAAAATCAATGGGGATTGTAAAATATGCCCATAAGGCAGGAGTCAGCGCCGAAGCTGAATATGGGCTTCTGAAAGGGAGAGAAGACCTTATTGAACATAAGGAAAGCGTATATGCAGACCCAAAGAAAGTCGTAGAATTCTTCATAAGAAGCGGAGTAGATGCTTTGGCTATCGCTTATGGAACTTCTCACGGTCCAAATAAGGGAGACACTGCTAAGCTTGATGTATCTATAGTCGCAAAATCTTATGCAGGATTATTGAATGAAGGCCTCAATCTAGATCATTTCTTGGTAAGCCATGGATCTTCGACAGTGCCAAGGGAATATATTGATATGATAAACCAATACGGAGGAGCTTTGAAAGGATCCAGCGGAGTCAGGCTTGACAAGATAGGGATGGTCATCGCTCTTGGAATGAGGAAAGTCAACATTGACACTGACCTAAGATTGGGCATGCTTGCAAAATTAAGGGAGTGGTATAGTAAATATGCAGAATCTGCAAGGTCAAGCCCTCGTGTAAGCCTGATTGCAGACATGCTTGAAGGAAGGGTTGTTGCGATGGACGTCAAGAAGAACGAGCCTATACCTCCTGCCAAGATCAGTGACCCAAGGAACTGGCTTCAGGAACTCCAGAGACAGAATCCAGAATCTCTTAGGGAAGACTATAGGGACGCAAAAGATGATCCAGTGTTCATAGAGGTCATGAGCATGATGAGCGACACTGTCGCTGACCATGTCTGCGAGCTTTCTGCAAATGTATTTGCCGGAAGGGACCTTGCTGCAGAAGTAGACAAGGAAATGACCCTAGAAGCTATGGCAAGAAAGTACGCAGCTTAAGGCTTTTTGCCTTTTTCTCATTTTTCTATCTCCTGTTTTACTGGCTTTAGACTTGAACAAACCTAAACATTTATATATTCTTAAATATAGTTTTACATATATCCAATTAGTCATAAGCATAAAAAAGGTGATCATTTGTCCCAGAAAGCAAAAGCAGATTTTCTTATAGAAGTGTCATGGGAAGTATGCAATAAAGTAGGAGGCATATACACTGTCATCACTTCAAAGATTGAGCCTATAAAAGGATATTATGGGGACAATTATATCCTTATAGGGCCTTATTTTGCTGACAAGGCAATAGGGGTCTTTCATGAGGAGCTTCCTCCTGAGCAGTTCAAAGCGGCATTTGTTGAGCTTCAGAAAGAAGGCATAAACTGCCATTATGGAAATTGGATCACAGGCGGAGAGCCTAATGTAATCCTGATTGATTTCCTGAAATGCTATTCTAATATGGATATGGTCAAAGGGAATCTCTGGAAAGATTTCAAAGTGGATTCCTTAAGGGCTTCAAATGATTACAATGAGCCTGTCGTATGGGGATACGCAGTAGGAAAGCTGATACAGAGCCTTGCATTGGTGATGAAAGACAAGAAGATTGTCGCCCATTTCCATGAGTGGCTTGCCGGAGTGCCATTGCTTCATCTAAAGAAAGAGAAAGTCAAAGTCGGAACAGTATTCACTACACATGCAACTATCCTTGGAAGGACAATCGCTTCAAGCGATATCGACCTTTACACAAAAGACAGCTCTGGCAAGAACTATCTTGAGAAGATAGACCCTTTGCAAGAAGCCTATAAATACCATATCGAAGCAAAATATACCCTTGAGAATGCTTCTGCGAACAATGCAGATGTGTTTACGACAGTATCTGAGATAACTGGGATGGAAGCATCATACCTTCTCAAGAGAAATCCTGATGTGCTTCTTCCTAACGGGCTTGACCTTCAGAGGTTTCCTACTTTTGAAGAGCTTTCAATAAGCCACAGAAGGAACAGGAACCAGATAAGGGAATTCCTGATGACTTATTTCTTCCCTTACGAGTCATTTGACCTTGACAACACTTTGCTTTATTTCCTTGTAGGAAGATATGAGTTCAGGGACAAGGGAATTGATGTCTTCATAAAATCATTGGGCATGCTGAATGAAAGGCTGAAGAGAGAGAACTCGAAGAAGACTGTAGCTGCTTTCATCTGGGTGCCTGCAGGAGTCAGAGGAGTAAAGCCCCAAATACTCGAGAACAAGACGCTTTATAATGACATAAAAGAGACTATAGTCAATAATATGGATGATGTAAGGGGCAGGCTTTTGTATAACTCTATCTTAGGGATAGATATAACCAAGGACACAATGTTGGCAAAAGATGTGCAGACAGAACTGAAGATTAAGACAGCGAGATTCATAAAGACAGGGTCTCCGCCTTTCTGCACCCATGACCTTTACAATGAGAATGATGAGATTGTCAGACACATAAGGGAGGCTGGACTCAACAACAGCAGAGAGGACAGGGTCAAAATGATATTCTATCCTATCTATCTTTCAGGAGCTGACAATCTTATAGACCTCAATTATTATGAGGCAATGAACGGATGCCATCTTGGAGTATTTCCAAGCTTCTATGAGCCTTGGGGATACACCCCTTTAGAAGCAGGAGCGCTTGGTGTTGAATCTGTGACAACAGACCTTGCAGGATTCGGAAGGTTCATCGCCACCAAGAAAAAAGAGAAGATGAACGGAATATTCGTATTGGAAAGGCTGAACAAGAAAGATGAAGAGATAATAAACAGCCTTGCTGAATTCATGTACTGGTTCCAGTCTCTTGATATGAAACTGCGAGTCCAGAACAAGATAGAAGCAAGGATGCTTGCTGAGACATGCGACTGGAAACTGCTTGTCGACAATTACATCGATGCGCATAATCTTGCTGTCACAAAGATCTATGGCAATAGTGCCAACGAGACAAAGGATGCGGCTGTCCAGCAGGATGGCAAAGAATCAAAGGAAAAAAAATAAAATGGATGTAATCCATAATTTCTGCAAGGCGAAAGTCAAGGCCAAGACAGATTCCAGCAGCTTTCTTCTGACAAACAATAAGGGAGGATATCTTCTTTCTGGGGAGAAGCCTCTTTCGAGATATTTTGGGCTGTTTTTCAGCAAAGGAGATGATGTGTTCAAGTCTGTAGAGAGCATAAATATAATCAAAGGCCAGGGGATAGATGAGATAAGGAACAATGTGTTTGATATTGAGACTTCAAGGGGAGATATCAATGAGAGATTCTTCATGCCTAAAGACATGAATTCTTTTGTATATGAGATCGACAAGCAGACAGACATTGAGATCACTTTTGACTGCAGGAAGATATATGACAATAGGCAGTTCGGAAGATATTATTCTTTTTACCATAAGGAAGGCAGGTTCGTCATAAGGTTTGACAAGAAGAATGACTCTGGCGAGGGAAATGAGAATGGAGAGTATAATGTCTTTGTCGTGCTTGACCTGAAGCCTGAGAATGGATTGTCAGGAGTATGGAAGAAAGTAGAGTATCCTGTTGACTTCCAGAGGAAGAGCCAGCCTTATGAGAGATACGTGTATGCGATAAGGCCTTTCAAGGCTAAAAGGATAATAGTCACTGCAAGCACGGATGAGTCAGAGGCGCTTAAGGAGAATGAGTATGTATCTAAAAATATTGAACTCCTGAAGATCAAACAACATGGCCTTTATCAGAAGATTGAGATTGATAAGTTTGTAAAGGGAATAAAAGATGACAAAATAAAACTTGCTTACTGCAGCGCAAGGAATTCTCTTGATTCACTAATGGTCAAGAATGATGGTGATATGAACCTGTATGCAGGGCTTCCATGGTTCAACCAGTTCTGGACAAGAGACACATTGATCAGCCTTAATGGGATCAAAGATGATAATTTTACTAAGAGGATTGTCTTGAGCTATCTTAAAAATATAGGGAAGGATGGCAGGCTCCCAAATAGGATCCCATCTACTACAACTGGATGCGCTGATGGGATTGGTTGGCTATTTCTTAGGATAAGGCAGATGAATGATCGGAAAATGTTTTCCAAAGATGAGCAGAAAGCGATTGCACAGTATCTTGAGCTTTCTTTGAAGCTGATGATTGATAAATACTTCAAGAATGGATTGGTGTATAATGAGAAGCAGGAGACATGGATGGACACAATCTATAATGATGACGGAAGGCCCGGAGCAAGGATTGAGATACAAGGATTGACATTAAATATGCTTTCACTTTGCAATAAGCTTACCAAGAATTTCAAGTACAAAAAGATGCTTGATGCGCTTGAGATAAAGGCTTTCAAGAGATTCTGGAAAGATGATTACTTCAAGGATGGGGCAGATGATGATACGATAAGGCCTAATGTGTTCATCGCTTACTATGCCTATCCTAAGATGCTCTCAAAAGGCGAGTGGAAGAAGTGCTTTGACAAAGTGATAAAACAATGCTGGATGCCTTGGGGAGGATTTTCCACAATCGATAAGAGCAATCCACTCTATCAGCCTCTTTATACGGGTGAGAACAACATGAGCTATCATCGAGGCGACTCATGGTTCTGGATCAATAATCTGGCTGCAATGGCGATGTATGATGTCGATAAGGTAAAGTATAAGGATTATGTCAATAAAATATTATCTGCGAGCTGTGATGATATCCTTTTCAAAGGTGTGATTGGGCACAGTTCTGAATTGAGCTCTTCTGTTGAGCAGAAAGGAGAAGGGTGTTTTGCTCAAGCGTGGAGCGCTGCTTTGTTGATTGAGTTGATTGAGAAGTTGAATTCTTAGCTAATCTTTTTCACAATTGTCCCACATGAACTGGAAGAATTTCCTATATCCATCTGCAAGCATCTTGCTCTTCAGGACAAACTGCATAGGTTCTTCGTATAATTCTCCAGGTTTCACTCCTACAAATGTCACGACGTAATCTCCAAAGATATCGACTGCTGTAGCGCTTGAGTATTTCTTTGGAAGGAACTTGTAAGGCTTTCCGACTAACTTTAGGATTTCAGGCTTCTGGTTTTTGACTTCATAATCAAACAGATGCATGTATTTTATTCCTGATTTTTTCCTTTCTTTCTCAAAATGTGTTACATAATGCTTTAACCTTGGATCAAGCCAGAATGCTTTTGCTCCGATAAAATAAACTGTCTGCTTCTCTTGCAGTATAAGCTGAAGATAGTTCTTGAAACCTTCAACTCCCCTAAAGAAATAAGCCTCTGCTTCAGGCTCTACTGATTTATACATTGCCTTCATGTCTTTCAGATGGGCGTCGAGGGCTGTTTCTCTTTCTTTGATTATCTCTCTTAACCTTTCCGGGTCAACTGGCTTGAACAGCTTTTCTCCTTTTACGAATGTCTCTGTCGCAAGGCCTTTTTCTATGAGCTTGTTTAAAGAGTCATATACATTCCTTCGATGGACTTTTGACTTTACAGATATCTTGTTGACGTTGGATTCTCCAAGGAAGAGGAGAGCTTCATAGACGCGTGCTTCGTTCAATGATAATCCGATCTTCTGCAGCAGTTCTTGGTACATATACTCTCAAAATATATTGTCAATTATAAATCTTTTGTTTGTGGTGGTGTTTGCCACCCTCAATGCTTATATAGTTGAGTCTATTACTACTTGTAAGTTAAGATAGATAAAAGGAGGAGGAAACCAAAATGACAGAAGAAAATATTCCCTTGGAAATTAGGGTAGGGCTGGGTGAGCGGCCGGATGGGAGCGATGGCGTTTTTTTTCAGTTAATAGATGGAGACCATACTTATAAAGATCGAATCTTAGACATTACATCAGAGTATGTATGTGATTTTGTTGGCCGAGGAATCGGCAGAGAGATTCGTAAACTTAGAGGTCCAAACATTTCTGAAGGTAAAGATTACAATATAGTGATGGGTGCGAGACCTTGTGCAACAAGTATTTACGAAGATTTGAGAGAAGGAATAAATAAGGGCGTACAAGAACAACCGCGTCCTGACCGCTATGAAAGCCAAATCGACCAGGGACATCCTGCATGGTATAGGACTCTTATTAGATTCTAAATAAAATGGATTAAGGTCAAGAAAAACAATAGGGTGTCAAAATGGAACAAGAAACAAATGATATACCAGTAAAACAGGATACAGGATTACATAGGCTTGAGGGGAAGAGGTTTCTTCCTAGGAGGGATTTCAAAAGCATAGGGAAAGTTGTAGTTACTGCAGATTATAAGGGTGAACTGGATGCGATGATGGATATACATTATAGCGATGAAATTGATATCTGTGATGAAAGGGGCAACGATTGGACGTGGATAACTCCAAGGGCGTCAAGGCAGCTGTTGGATGCCAATCCGAGCCAGACACTTACTTTAGAAGCAAAGTTTATTGTAGGTTATCTGCGTGCTTATGGGCGTGCTGCAGATGCAGGAAAGGATTATTTAACCCCAATAATAGCAAAGGACGAGTGGGATGCAGAGCAATTCTTCAAGAGGGACAGATTCAGCTACAGATATTTTTCAACAACTCTCGGCACTGCATCTTCAAAAAGACCTTTTGACCATGACATAGATCATGTAGTAGTCCTGCCTTCAGCAGTAAAAGCTTATCAGGAGAAGCTTTCCTTCAGATATGCAAACTCTGTAAGATACCTTCTGCGAAAGCACAGTGATTTTGAGGAATTCAAGACTGCTCTAGACTTTGGAGTTGATCCTAGGTCTTATATTCCTCTGACTGGAAAAGAAAAGGCTTTTGGAACAGTCCTTTGCGATAATGATTCTTTCACTTTAGTGGGAGAAGATGGTTCATGGGCTGATATTGCTTTCAAATACAGTAAGAGGTACAAGGATGTTTATTTCCTTTTTAGCTTGAGAGATGGACAACGGCGCGCATTGATAATAAAGAATGGATTTGAGGCACAAAGAGTTCCGGATGAAGAATTAGCTAAGTATCACAAAGCCTCGAACCAGTGCAAATTTGACAATTTTCCACATTATATCATTGACCTGATGTCAAATGGAGTCAGCGGGGACGATGCTCTTGGATATGCAAGCATCGGACTTGCAGGATATACTTCAGGGATACTGCGATTGATGAAAGCTGGCGTTACAGGAAGGACTGCTGCTATCTTGGCTCAAGATTATGGGCTAGATGGATATGATGTGCATAGTGTTGAAGGAAGAATAATGGAATTGGCTGCCCTAAAACCTGCTGTTCAGGAAAGACTTTTTTAGGTTTTTATTCTATTTTTCTTAAGACGATCCCAGAATAAATCTTCGGATAGAAAAAAGTAGACTTCTGAGGCATGACTTTTCCTTTTGCTATTGTTTCGAATATGTCACTGATAGTAGGAGCGTTCAGGAAGAAACCTACATTATACTTCTTGTCAGAGCAGAGCTTCTCAAAAGCCTCTGACTTGCCTTTGACATATTCGATATTCCTCTTCTCTGCCTGATCTTCCTTGCTAAGTCCGATGACATCTTTTATGACTTTTTCATGAAGCAGTTCTACATCCAAATCTTCAGTCTCTTTCTTAGGAGTGGCCATGTAGAACTTCTTTTTCTTAGGAAGGTACATGACAAAGCTCTTTTCCTTTTTCTTGTTTTTTAGCGGACGGTCAAAGTCAGCATCTGTCTCTTCCAGCTTGAACTCATCGCTCATCTTGTCGATCAGAGTGTTCTCGAACAATTCATCCAAGCCAAAAATAAGCCTATTTGTTGTAAGCACCATTAATCCTGGATCATTGCTTGCCACAAGATAAGCTAGGATATATTTTGCACCTTCTTCTTCGTGGTCTTTTGAGAATTGGAGGGCAGTTTCGTATCTGTGATGGCCGTCTGCTATCAGGAGCTTATTCTCTTTGAATACCCTTTCCAATATCTGAAGGACATTCTTGTCGCTTATTGCACTAACTTTTATCTTCAAGCCGCTGTCTTTGTCTTCTCCTTTTATCAGCTTATGCTGCTCTGCTTTTTCGAGGATGTCTTTCACATGGCTTTCGTCATCATCATAAATGAGGAATATCTGCTCTGTGTTGAGCATCGTGTCTTCCATAAGCCTGTAGCGGTCTTCCTTTATCTTTGGAAATGTCTGTTCATGCGGAAAAATATCTCCTTTGCCATAATCTTCTAACTTAATAAGGCAGGAGAATCCATGCCTTTTGTGCTGTTTATTTCCTGAAGTGAACTCTTCTTCAATATAGTAGATGCAATCTTCTTCACTTTCTTTGAGGATGCCATCTTTTAGCCAGCCATCAAAATACTCTTTTGCTTTTGCATAATTTTTCTCTTCATCTTCCTTAAGTATGATATTTACAAAGTTGTATGTGTCTTTCTGCTTCAGCTTTTTCTTATCCTCTTCACTTATGACATCATAAGGAGGACAGATCAGTTTAGAGAAATCTTTAGTGTTATATGTTATTCCTTTGAAAGGTTTGATTTCTGCCATTGGAAAATGCGAAGGAAGCTTGTTTATAAAGTTTTATATATTATAAGAGTTTGATTGCTCTTATGGGCGAGATAAAGGAATCTGGCTATTCAAAACTGATTGCAGGATTCATGTACACAGATGAGATCATCCTAAATGAAGCAATAGGGATAATGAAAGAAAGGTTTGGGGAGATAGAAGACAGATGCGAGCCTTTTGACTTCAACTATACTAAATATTATGATGAGGAGATGGGACCAGGAATAAAGAAGATATTTGTGAGTTTTGGAGAGCTCGTCTTAAAGGACAGCTTTTCTGAGATAAAGAAATACACAAATGATGTCGAAGAGGCTTTGATGAAGAATGGCAAAAGAAGAGTCAATATCGACCCATCTTATATGACTGACAAGATGCTTGTGATCGCGTCAACAAAAGAATCAGGGCATAGGGTCGCTATCGGAAATGGGATATATGCAGAAGTCGCGCTTATATTTGCAAACGGCAGCTGGATGGACTTCTTCTTCACTTATGCTGACTATAAGGATGATAAGAACAAGGAATTCTTTTCAAAGGTCCGTTCTTCTATAATAAAGAATCAATCTACTTGAGATATTCTTCAAGAGAAATATTACTTGCCGAAGTTATCCCATCTTGTTTTGGAGCAAATGCTTCAGACAGCTTATGTAATCTTGCATTATGGAGCTCTCCCCCGAGATAATGGCAATGCTCATCTGTCAATCTTCCTTCTGCAAGCTTTGCAAGAATCAATCCTTCTTCGTCTAATCTAATAATGAGCCTTCCATCTTGATATTGCTCTTCTGTGTGATGGATGTCTGCCTTCTTTGCCTTAAGATGATGCTTCTCTGCTGACCTTAATGTGCCTACTTTCTGAAGTATCCTTGGGATATCGAAATGCATGAAATATATCAACTGCATAGAGTTTGACGGCAGATGGAAATATGCTTCTGGGCTTCCTTCAAGATCCTGACCATTCATCGAAACTTTCTTTTTGACTGTTCCTGGAAGGGAGAATATCTCTCTCACTTCATCATCACAATTTGCCACTTGGAATGCATAGCTGTCATCATAGTTGTCCTTTCCATAAGGCTGGCCAATCGCATTTAGCCTGTATATTCCTGGAACGAGCAGCCCTTCTTTTGTCTCGATATAAAACTCTTCTGATATACCCCTCAATGCTGCATTCATAGGATTATTTATTTCATCATGCTCGACATATTCGGATATGAGTTTCCATACTGTATCATGGAATCCGCACCCTTTCCTCTGCTGTTTTACTAGAGCTGTGTATGGCTGTTCTCCGACGTATATTATCGGGAAGACACTGACGCCAATATTAGAGAATGCGTGGCCTGTTGTCCGGCTATTAAGCTCTGCTGCAACCTGCTCTGGTGTCATCTCCCTGTTGTCATGATTTTCCCTATATCCTTTCATAGCATTAAAATCGATAGGAGCTCCGATTGTCTCAAGAGCTAGAGCATTATCTACATATCTTCCTAAAACCCTTTGAGTCCTGAATTCGCTAGGATCCTTATATCCTAAATCTTTTTCCATCTTTCCTATCTCTTATTCTAGTCTTGCTACAAGCGCCCCTTTATCATTTGGTTCAATGACTAATGTCTGGAAGACATCTGGATGTATGCATGGGAGTCCGTATTCCACTTGTTCTCCTTTATTTCCCATCATCATTGCAATGTTATATGCACAATGGTTTTCTCTTGATAATGAATGCATTGAACATTCAGGATAACAACTCACTTGTCCTTCTGCTGGTTTTTGATATTCATTTGCCATTTTGTTTCCTCCTTATCGACTTCTTTTTAATATTGTATTTAACGATCTACTTTACTCACTCACCATAACTAAGTATAATGCCTGAGCCCAGCCTAATGGAGTGTTCTCATTATGGACATTTGAATCAGCATAATACAGCTCTGGAAGCTCTTTATTTTGGTTTGCTGCTTCCATTGTCTTTCTGAAGTAATATGCATATTTTTCAGGATTGTTAATCTGCTTATAAATTATTGCGAGCCATGCAAAGCCCATAGTCCACTCTGCTTCCCTTCCTTCGCCTTGGCCATAATAGACGTCCCCTACATACCTTATTACTCCTTTATTTCTAGTTAGAATAGTTTCTACATTCCTTAATATCTGTCTCTTCTGCTGTTCTGTGACGATGTTGTATGGATATATCAATGACAATAATGCTAAGTCAACTTCTTTTGTCTCTGACTCTCTTGGCAACAATTCATTCAGTGTGTCCATTCCGTTTGCGATAAGCCACTCCGGAACATCAATCCCTGTGACTTTGCTTATCTCTTTCAGTCCTGCAACACAAGCTCCTACTGAACTTGCATGAACCTCTTCGTTCTCTTCCCACATTCCGTTGTCTTTGTCTTGCCAATATTCTATTGATTTTAGATAATAGACTAATTTCTGGACGATCCTTCTGTCGTCTTCATTTCTCAATATCTTTATGCCTTTATTCTCGAGGTTTCCTAATTTGAAAAGGAATGCTCCTATTGCGTCATTCTGCTTGTTCCCCCATTCTTCTTTGATCTCTTCTGCTGTTTCAACTTCATATCTTGGATGGATGTATTCATGCCTGAACTTCGGCTTTTCCTTTATAGCCAAATCTATCTTCAATTCATGCTTCAGAAATACGTTCAAAAGACCGTGATATATCTTGATCAAGTTCTTGTTCTTTTTTGCTGCTTCAAAACCTAATGATTCGTAGATGTTATCCCTAATCCAAGCTCTTTGGTAACCTGTTGTGGCTGCTGAACTAGCTGAAAGAAGTCCGTTAGGATTCTGCAGGTTTGTCAATATCTGGATTGATCTTGTTTTCATTTCAGCACCTTTTCATTCAGATCTTTTGACCAGCCTTATCCTCAACTCTACGATATCCCTTGGCTGTATCTCTGATTCTAGAAATTTTGGCAGTATGATTATAGACTGGCTACCATGCTTTGCAACTTGTTTTGTAAGTATGATCTCTTCCATTTTATACACCCCTGATGTATGAATATGTATTAACTATACAGTAGTAATGTGTCTCCCTATATAAACCTTTCGGTATTTCTTACTCGAGAATAGTAACTAAGCTTTATATATAATAGTAGGAGAGTTTATACTATTTTAGGCTAAATAAGGCAAAATAAGCCTTTTCTGGCCAAGTGTGGGATTAAAATCATAAAAAAAGAGGCCATAAAGAAGGATGGTGAACTAGATACTTCTCTAAATAGAGGAATCCTCCCTAAAAAGAGGACATTCAGCTTTCTCCGCCATCTCATCCTCATATCGATGGCAAAAGGCCCACAATCCATAAACCAGCTGTCAAACATCTCAGGCATAAACTGGAGGACTGTCGAGAATCATATGGTCCATCTTATGGGAAAAGGCATGGTCAAGATCGCCTATAAGACCTCTTACCTGAAGATATACGACCTTACTGACGACGGAAAGAAATACCTTGAGTTCCTGAAACAGAGATACCAAAAGTCCCATATAAACAACGTCGAGATTGCAGAGTTAGACGACATAAGGAATATGCAGAGAGAGTTTGTCAAGATCTATGCAGCCAATCCAGAGATCTTCAACGATAGAGGTGATCTATCTTGAAAGTCCTGATGTTCGGATGGGAGTTCCCCCCTTATAATTCTGGAGGATTAGGGACAGCATGTCATGGCCTTACCAAAGGACTGGTCAACCATGATGTAGAAGTCGTCTTTGTACTGCCTCATCTCCCTAATCCAATTGATGCACATGTCAGACTTATAGATGCGTCTAAAGTTGGCGGAGAGATAAAAAGCGAAAAGATAGATTTCAGGAAGATAGATTCATTGCTTGTGCCTTATATGGGAAGCGACCAATATAGCGAAGAATACTCAAATCTTGCAAAGAAATATGCGCACCTGAAACAGGCAATGCCTAATTATGGAAATGATCTGTTTGAGGAATCATTGAGGTTTGCTGAGAAGGCTGAGCTTATAGCATTGTCAGAGAAATTTGATGTAATACATGCACATGACTGGATGACTTACAAGGCAGGAATAAGGGCGAAGAAAGCTACTGGAAAACCTCTTGTTGTACACATACATGCGACTGAATTTGACAGGACTGGGGGAAACAACAACCAGTATATCTACGACACTGAGAAAGAAGGATTCGAGAATGCCGATTACATCTGCGCAGTATCCCAATTCACAAAAGACAAGGTATGCCATCATTACGGCATCAATCCTGACAAGGTATTTGTCGTGCATAATGCAGTAGAATTCAACGACAATAAGTTTGACGGCGGAGAATTCAAGCTGAAAAAATACCATAAGATTGTTCTATTCTTAGGAAGGATAACGATACAGAAAGGGCCTGACTGGTTCCTCTACACTGCAAAGAAAGTCTATGAGAAAGACCCTGAAGTGAAGTTTGTATTTGCAGGATCAGGAGATATGGAACTAAGGATGATTGAGAAGGCTGCTGAGTTGGGCATAGCACACAATGTAATATTCCCCGGATTCTTAAGGGGAAAAGACATTGATCGTGCATATCAGATGGCTGACCTTTATGTGATGCCGTCGATATCAGAGCCTTTTGGAATAACTCCTTTAGAATCGATGAGGAATGGAACGCCTGTACTGATATCAAAGCAGAGTGGAGTATCTGAAGTAATCGACAACTGCATAAAAGTAGATTTCTGGGATACGGACAAGATGGCTAGCCAGATTGTTGATGTGCTCCATGACATTGAATTCCATAGGAGATTAAAGGAGACCGGCCAGCTGGAAGTCATGAAATTCTCCTGGGATGAGCCTGCAGCAAAATGCATCGATGTCTATAAGAAAGCTATTGCGAAGCAGAGGTGTGCAAATGGTTAGCGTCTGCTTCTATTTCCAGGTGCATCAGCCATTGAGGCTGAGAAAATACGGCTTGTTTGACATCGGGAAGAATACAGACTACTTTGACCATGGGAAGAACAAAGAGATACTTGACAAGGTATCAAAGAAATGCTATCTTCCTGCAAACAGCCTGATGAAATACCTGCTTGACAAATATCCAGAGTTCAAGATAAGCTATAGCTTTTCAGGGATATTCCTTGAGCAGATAGAGAAGTCGCATCCTGAAGTCCTCAAGTCTTTCCAGGATCTGGTCGATACTGGAAAAGTTGAGCTGCTAGATGAGACATATTATCATTCACTGGCTTTCCTTTATTCCAAAAAAGAATTCAAGGATCAGGTGAAGATGCATACCAAACAGATGAAGGATCTTTTTGGATACAAGCCAAAGGTGTTCAGGAATACTGAGCTTGTCTACAACAATGAGCTTGCCAATTTTATTGAGGGACTTGGATATAAGGGAATAATTGCAGAAGGCGCTGATCATGTCTTAGGATGGAGAAGCCCTAATTTTATATATAAGGCAAAGACAACTAAGAACTTAGCCTTACTTCTAAAGAATTACAAGCTTAGTGATGATATCGCTTTCAGGTTTTCGTCAAGAGACTGGAAGGAATGGCCATTGACTGCTGAGAAATTCGGGCATTGGGTCGGAGCAATAAACGGAAATGGGCAGACTGTAAATCTTTTTATGGATTATGAGACAATAGGAGAACACCAGTGGGCATGCACAGGGATATTTGACTTCCTCAGGAAGATGCCTGAAGAGATAATGAAGCATCCTGACAATGATTTCAAGACTCCTTCAGAACTTGTTAAATCATATCATCCAGTCGCAGAGCTTGATGTGCATAACACAATATCATGGGCTGATGTCGAGAGAGACTTAAGCGCATGGCTCGGCAACAATATGCAGAAGATAGCGATTGAGAAAATATATGCTATGGAAAGCCAAGTCAAGAAGATAAAAGACGAGAAACTGACCAATGACTGGAGAAAACTGCAGACAAGCGACCATTTCTATTATATGTGCACAAAATGGTTCAACGATGGAGATGTGCACAAGTACTTCAATCCCTACGATAAGCCGCACGATGCTTTTGTGAGCTATATCAATGCATATAACGATCTTCAGTTGAGGATAAAGGAACATACAAACGCTCCTGTTGTCATGAGGTGAAAATATGAGAAAGAGAGCTAGACATAATAGGATAGAACATGGAAAACATAAGCAAATGAGCCTTAAAGCTGTGATGCACAAAGATAAGGGCCATACGCTTAAGAATGAGACAAAGATCGAGCATAAGACTGTCAATTCTGTGAAAAAGGAAGTGCAGGCTGCGATCAAGCAAGTGAAAGAAAGTAGGCGAAGCCCTCTTGAGAATAGGATAGATAGAATAGCTATGAGCAATGATCTTATCGGCGGACTCATCAACAAAAACGAGAAAAAGGCTGAGCCGAAGAGCGAGATAGACCATGTCAGGGAGTTCCTGAAAAGAGAGACAACAAAGAAGAAGCTCTTTACAAATGTAGCTCCTGGAAAAGAATTCTTTCTTGCGAATGGCGGAGTTGTGAGGAATCTTCATGAGCTTTCGAATGCAATACTATACATGGATGACCACACATTCAGCTATCATGTGAATGGATACAAGAATGATTTTTCCAAATGGATAAATGATGTGTTCAAGGATGTCGAGCTGTCACAGAAGCTGGCAGCGAGCAAAGACAGGGGAGAGAATGCAGCAATAATGTTCAAGCATTTTTTTGAGAAAGTGAAATAATATGGCTAAGAAATCAGTTAGGAAGAAGTCAAAGAATGTAAAAAAGAAAGAGAGGCCCATCTCGAAGAAAGAGGCGAGGAAGCTTCTTGCTATCGTCAAGCCTGAGAAGAGCTTCTGGGTGAATAATGGTCCGATAATAAGTTCTCTTAGGCATCTTCCTAAAGCGATCGATGATGCCGACTACAACACTTTTAGGCACCATGTGAATGACAAAAAGAATGATTTTGCAAGGTGGATTGAAGAAGTCATCGGTGACAAGAAACTTGCTGCCAGCATCAAGAGGACAAAGAACAAAAAAGATGTTGTCATCAAATTAAAGGCAAGAGTCAATCATCTGAAGTCTATTGCAATTGATAAGAAGACTTAGTGAATGTTTATTGCTGTTTTCTGTAAGTTGAGCTTGAGTCTATAACTTCTTTGAAAGCTGCAAGGTATTCAAATGCCTTATCTTTTCCAGTCTCATTCCTTATATTGATATAAATCTCATTTCCTTTTGAATCGTATGTGAACTTCCTTTCTAGAATCTCAATCTTTAGGTACTTCAATCCCCTCTTCAATGCTGTCTTAAAATTCTCTAAGTCTGTGGCTTGGGCTCTTTTGTTCAATACAACTATAAGCCTCTCTTTTTCCAAGAATACTTGGTAATTACCATAAGGCACTAATTCTCTTATTCCCCTTATTCTTGCGATATACCCTTCGTTCACTGTCGCTTGGACAGATGCATAGACATGAGGTTCTGTTTCAGCTGGTTGATCCTCTTTCACTTGTTCCTCTCCTTTGACTTTATCGTCAACGGTTTGATGAGAGGTTATATCCCTTTCAGGATTTAATGCAATGTTTCTGACTAGCTGAGCACCTCTTTCTTCAGCCCTAAGCCGGCCTTCTAAATATGTCAGAAGATCTGTTCTTCGATATAAAGCATTTTTATGGACTTTTTCTGGATCGATATCTAAATAGTCTATAAGCCCTGTTATTGCCTTTTCCACTCTTTTCTTATATTCTTTTGGATCTGTTGGCATCTACATTCAGCTTAATTATCAGTTTTATAAACATGATTATAAAAGAAAATATAGGTTATCAGGAGGAGATATTAATACAGCGCTTTGCATTCCATCTCTTTTGGAGGCTTTATTCCCATGAGCTTCAAGACTGTTGGTGCTATTGAGCAAAGTCCGAGGCCTTGTTTGAGCTTTATTTTCTGGAGTTCCTTATCGTTTGAGACAATTATGCATGGGACTTGATTCATGGTGTGAGAAGTCCTGAACTCTGGTGTCTGGTCTTCTGCATTTCCATGGTCTGCGAATATTATTATCGTGTAATCATTCTTTAGTCCTGCATCTACTATCTTTCCCAAGCAGTCATCAACAGTCTTCACTGCCTTTTCTATCGCAGGGATTATTCCAGTATGCCCTACCATATCTCCGTTGACTATGTTTGTGACAAGGAAATCATATTTCTTTGTGTTTATCTGCTCGACTAATTTATCTGCGACTTCGTAGGCGCTCATCTCTGGCTTCAGGTCGTATGTCGCAACTTTCGGAGAATGCACCAAAAGCCTGTCTTCGCCTTCATTTGGCTTTTCTATCTGGCCGTTGAAGAAGAATGTCACATGCGCATATTTCTCTGTCTCTGATATCCTCAACTGCTTGAAACCTTTCTTTGCAATCACTCCTCCTAAAAGATTTTTCAGTTCGATATCCTTGAACGCGACTTTTCCGTTCATAGGCATATAATATTGAGTCATTCCTACGTAGAATATGTTTAGCGGTTTCCTTTCCCATCCTTCAAATTTCTTTTCTACCATTGCTTGCGTCAGCTGTCTTGTCCTGTCTGTCCTGAAGTTGTAGAATATGAATGAATCCTTGTCTTTTACACCTGCGTATCCTTTCATCTTTCTTGGGATGATGAACTCGTCTGTCTCTTTTCCGTTTGCATGGCATTTCTTTATCTGTTCCAATACATCTTCGAATTCTTCAGCACATTTCGCTTCTACTATGCATTCATATGCCTGCTTTGTCCTCTCCCATCTCTTGTCCCTGTCCATTGTGTAGAACCTGCCTGAGACTGTAGCTATCTTTCCAAAGCCTAGTTTCTTAAGCTTGTTCTGGAGCTCTTTTACGTGTCCGATGCTTGCAGTAACAGGAGCATCTCTTCCATCTGTTATGACATGGACGAGAACATCTTTGAAATTCTCTTTTTTACACATGTCTAGAAGCGCGAATAGATGATCCATATGCGCGTGCACGCCTTCAACTTGTAATAGGCCGATGATATGGAGCTTTGACTTGTTCTTCTTGCAATTTGCGATTGCATCCTTGAACTCTTTTATCTTGAAGAAATCTCCATCTCTTATGGATTTGTTTATTCTTTCTAAGGATTGGAATATTATCCTGCCTGAGCCGATTGTCATGTGGCCGACTTCAGAGTTTCCCTGGTATCCGTTTGGCAATCCTACTGACTGGCCTGCTGCCTTGATCAAGACGTTTGGATACTTCTTCATTATCACGTCTGTGTTTGGTGTAGGTGTTGTCGCTATTGCATTGTCTTTAGTTTCCTTTCTGTATCCCCATCCGTCTCTTATCACAAGGATTACTCGGTGTTTAGGTGCCATGCTATCAATCAGATGTTTTGAGTTTATATATATTTTGGATTTGGAGTAAACTTTATTAACTCTTAATATTTTATTCTCATTATGCCCAAGACAATCATCTTCGACCTAGGTGGAGTCTATTTTACAGATGGCACTAAAAAAGCGATAGATGTCATATCATCAAAATATGGTGTGCAGCCTGATATGGTCAGAGATGCACTTAAAGGAAAGCTTGGGACGCAATATAGGATAGGAGCTCTTACTGAAGAGGAGTTTTGGAACAAGGCAAAGAAATTGATGGACATAGATGCGCCAACTTCTGAACTTCAGGATATCTGGGTTGAGGGATACAAGCCTATAGAAGGCACTGTCAAGATCATCGATAATCTGAAAGAAGATGGTTATGAGCTGCTATTCTTGTCTGACAATGTGCAGGAAAGGGTTGATTTTCTTGAGGCAAGATACAAGTTCTTAGGAAAATTTAAGGATGGTGTCTTCTCTCATCTTATCAAGACAAGGAAGCCTGATGTAAAGATATACAAAGCTACACTTGAAAAAGCATCTAATCCTGCTTCTGATTGCATCTATATTGATGACAAGGCTGAGCTACTGATGCCTGCAAAGAAATTAGGAATGAAAGTGATACATTTCGAGAGCCCTTCTAAACTTAAGGCTAAACTGAAGGAATTTGATGTAGATCTCTGATTATCAGTTAGCATAGCTTTATATACAAATGAGCACCTTTGATTATTATAATCGGAGCGTAAAAAACATGAAAGATTTCAGTCCAAAAAGCAGATTCGGAAAAAGGGATACTCATAGATCAGATGATAGGGATACTAGCAGGTTCAGGGATTCAGGAAGATTCAGGGATGCAGCAAAATCAAGAGAAAGGAATTCATTCAGGGATTCTGACAGACCAAGCGAAAGGCATTCAAATAGGTCAAGCGACAGGGATTCTGACAGGCCTAGGGATTCTGGAAGATTCGGCGGCAGGAGAGAATCCAGAGATTTTGGTTCTGAAAAGAGGATGCATAGGGTGACTTGCGACAAATGCGGAGCAAAATGCGAAGTGCCTTTCAGGCCTACTGAAGGAAAGCCAGTCTACTGCAGCGACTGCTTCAGGAAAGAAGAATCCTCATCAAAGAAGCAGGACAGCATGTCAAAAGGAGAATTTGAGATGCTGAACAAGAAGCTTGACAAGATATTGAAAGCGCTCAATATCGATTGACTCTATTTTTATGCTGATTTTATTATCTTATAAAATTTCTTGAAGTTTCCTTTTAGATTGTCATCTTTGAAGAGAGCAGAACCTATGACGATTTGGTTTGCACCTGCCTTTATCGCCTGTTTAATTGTCTTCTCGTTCATCCCGCCGTCAACTTCTATATCTTTATTAGTCATTTTCCTTAACTGCTTAACTTTTTCCATGACTTTTGGCTGGTATGGATAAGATTTTGTGCCTGGATATCTTGCCATCAGAAGTATTTTCCCTACATATTTTAGGATAGGCTTTATCTTTGATACTGGAGTCTTTGGATTCATCCCAACTCCTAGAATTATGCCTTTCTTCTTCAGATTCTCTGAGGCTTTCTTGATCTTGTTTTTGTCGTTTTCCACTTCGATATGGAATATTATAACCTTTGCTCCTGCTTTTGCGTACTTATCCGCCTGTTCTAGCGGATTGTATATCATAAGATGGACTTCTTTCTTTGCCTTTGTCTTCACTTTTGAGACTAGCTTATGGTCAAATGTCTTATTTTTGATGAATTTCCCGTCCATGACATCAAATTGGATCAGATCGGTGTATTTTTCCAGATCTCTGACTACTTTTTGATATTCTGACTGTTTTCTAGAAAGTATAGAAGGGACTATTTTCTTTTTCATTTTATTCATTTCATATGATTCAGCTTTCTTACTCTTCTATGGTGCCTTACTTCATTGCTGAATCTTGAGTTGTGCCATATCAAGAAATATTTTTCTGCATCTCTTGGCTTTATTATCCTTCCGCCCATGCATATTATGTTTGCGTTATTGTGCTCTTTTGAAAGCTTTGCTGACAATGAATTGTATACCAATGCAGCTCTTGCACCTTTTATCTTGTTTGCTGCCATGCAGACTCCCATGCCTGTCCCGCAGAATAAGATTCCTCTTGTCTTATGGTGAACTACAGCTCTTGCCACTTTTCCGCCAATATCCGGATAGTCGTCTCTTGGCTTGAATCTCTGAGATAAGTCCAAGACTTTCATCCTCTTTCTCTTGAGAAATCTCTTCATGGATTCCTTAAGCTCAAATCCTGCGTGGTCTGCTCCGATATACATTATGTCAGATTTCTTCATAATGTGCATTCTTAGATACTAGAGTATATAAGTTTTTCTGAATAATCATTTCTTGGCCATGCTCCACATCAGATTGAAATGGGACTGATATGCCTGCGCAATGTGTTTACTTCTTAACTGGATTGCTATTGGTTCTTCATCAAATATGAATATGTTCACTTTGTCCTTTGCTATGCTTGTGTTTGTCGGAGGCATGAAATCATTTGGCAGGAATCTTGGGATCACTGTGCCTTGGTCATATTTCCTGAAATCTTCTGGGACTATAGCCCTCACTTTTCTTTTCTTTTGTTTGATCCTGGCGTTGAAGACCTTGTATTGTGTAGGGAAATGTATCCTCATACCATAACCTGATGCAAACATATCAAAGTTCCCTTCTTCGATCATCTCCATCATGAGTCCCATTATGCTCTTTATCCCTGTGAATATTGCCGCTTCCTTGTTCTCTTTGCTTAGCTTTCTTATATTTTCTATCTCTGGAATAAGACTTTGCGCTATCTGTTCTTTCTCTATTATTTCCTGCTTCCTTTTCCTTACCCATTCTATAAGCTGATAAGGCTGTGTCGTCTCAAAGTATTTCCTGTTGTTCCTTATCACGTGGCTGACGAGGCCTTTCTTCATCAGTTTGTCAAGGTTGTCGTAGACGATATTTCTATGGAGGCCTGTCTTCTTTATTATCGGGTCTGCGTTTGTAGAATTTAATGACAATAAAGCAAGGTAAGTCTTTGACTCGTTCTTTGTCAAACCTAATTGTTCTAATTCTTTTGAGTTCATATCTATCCTAGTTGTGTCTGGCTATATTAATTTATTGTTTTTGTCATCACTATTGTGACAACATAAATATTAATAGTGCATGTTCACCACTTATTGGTATCAATGGGGGTTGAGATAATGGTATACAAAATCAATGCTATCTGCACTGCTAATGCCTGCAGGAGCAGGATTGTCCAGGCAGTTTTTGAGGATGATATAGATGGAACAGATCTGGAAGGGAAAGTCCAGATCACATCAAGTGGGCTCCAGGTCGATAAAATCAGGGACTGGAGCCAAGACGGAAACTATTTTGGATTTGATACAATCATGAAGGTAATCCGTGCTGCCGACAAAAATTGCATTCAAAGGTTTACTAAGTACCAGGACCTTGTCGATCAAGTGATGGAGGACCCTGCTAAGGCAGAGGAGACTTGCGACAATGATCCAACTTATAAGGCTGCAATGAACATGGCAGCAAGCCGCCTATACCATCTTGTTGAACAGCTTGATATCGCTTCAACACGCGTCGTTCTTGCGCACCATGGCTTGTTATATCCAAGTGACGAGAAAAGGCAGTTTGTTCCGGATGGAAGTGACCTTTATATCGCGATGGAGAGAAAACACACTGAAAAGATAAGAGCACAAGCGGAGCCTGATGCTGAAGTCAAATGCTTTGACGATTTTATTGATGGTGAGATGGAAGGCTCTCTAAAGGCAATAGACTACAATCCTCATACGGGAAGACTCTGCGTTGATGGCCATATTAAAATATATTATGACGTCTGTCAAGGCTGCAAGAATCTTTTTGATTATAGCTGGTTGAAAGTTTTTGGTAAGACGCTGCATCAGACTATATTAGATGAGGATAATGCTTAAAACATGGATTATAAACAAGCCTGGGAAATGGAAGAATGCCCTGTCTTCATATGTGAGACGAGCATTTATGGAGATATTAAGTATTTGGAGCCATTTTTTGGATTTACCTATCAGGAAGATAAATATGTCTCTCAGAAACAAAAGACCAAGAGATTCATCTCTTTGAATGATATAAGCCAGGCTAACACCGTCGGAGGCAAAAATTATTCAGACCCAAAATTCATAAGGCGTTTTATCAAAGAATCTGAAAATATCTCGGATGAGATCCAAACCATCTCTGAAAAGATGAAGAATTGCGACTTTACTAGGAAGTCCGACAAAGAGTTGCTTGCCATTTATCTTGATTATTTTGAAAAATTCTCAAAGATGATAGCATTTTATCATGCATTGAGGCCTGAGATGGTCTCATTGCTTGAAGAAAGCATAATGCAGGATATTTTGTTAAAATGTCCTGAAGACAATGCAGAAGAGTTATATGCTGCATTATTGAGCATGAAACTCTCTAGAAAAGAGATATTATCGAATTTTGGCCTTAAGGAAGAATTGTCTGATGATTCTTTTGCTTATGCAGACATAATACACTTTCTTGGGAAAAGAAGGCTCGCAATGCATAGCATCTGGATGAGGTCTTTGCAGCACAAGGAAAATCTTTTTGAAGAGATAGGCAGGAGGATCGGATTGACAGGAACTGAGGTCGCCAACTGCTTGAAAGAAGAGATAATGATAGCTTTAAGCCCGATAGATGAACGCAAGATCAAAAGCAGGCTGGAACAGTATCAGTACCAGATGGAAGATGGAAAGGGTATTCTTTATCATAAAATTATCCATAAAGATGATGATATTAAATATGTCTATGAATTTTCAGGGCTTTGTGCAAGTCCTGGAAAAGCAAAGGGTAAGGTTAAGATTATCAGGAGAAGATTTACAGGACCCTATGTAGAAGATATGGAATCAATGCAGAGAGGAGACGTCTTGGTTACAGGCAATACTGATCCAAATATGATTGTCGCTATCAAGAAAGCTTCTGCGATTGTGACAGATGAAGGAGGGATGCTTAGTCATGCTGCTATCATCAGCAGGGAATTTGGAATTCCCTGTGTTGTCGGCACTAAGATTGCGACTAAGATATTGAAAGATGGAGATATTGTCTATGTTGATGCCAAGAAAGGGCTTGTAAAAAAGTTATAAAATGAAAGAAAATAAAGAATTTACTTCTTCGCCTTCTCATAAGGCGGAAGAAGCCTTGCTTCAAGAGGCCACTCAATCTTCCTCAAAGGAAGTTGGAACCCTTCCTTATGCAGGAGCTCTCTCCTATTTGGTCCATTGATGTCGACGAACTGTCCGATATACTCTTCAAACAGTTCTCTGTCAATCATCATTCCATCCGGGCTGAATACAGGCCTTTCAGCTGTATCTAAAGTCTTTATCGATTTTGTCATGGCCTTACTTCCTTTCTCTGCATCTGCAACATTGCATAATTCTACGTAGCTCGTCTGCCCTGGAGTATGGGTCAATGTGACCATGACTCCTGAAATCTGCTTTCCAAATGCAATATTTGCCGCAACTGTTCCTACATTGATTGCATCATTGAAGTCAACTGCAGAGACTATCTCAAGGTTGTTCCTGTTGAGATAAGCAGGCCCTTCTTCCCTGACCTTGAAATCCTTGTAGATATCTGCAGGTATCTTTAGAGTCTGTTCGAGCAAAAGCTTTAGGTATAATGCAACCCTGCTGTCAGTCACGCTTGTATTCTTATGGGCATCCTCATGGACTTTGAAGAATAACCCCTCCCTATATGCCATGACTTCAAGCTTATTGCCTATGTATTCCATCTTCTTGTCATCAAATGCTCCTTCTGATGCGACTACCAGAAGCCTTCCGAACCTGTCGTATGCATTTTGGCATCTGTCTAGGAACTTTCTCTTGTCAAACCCTCCCTCTTTTGTCAATATAACATGAGGTCCAACACTTTCATCGTATTTTCCCAGGACGCTTGCTGCTGCACCCCATCCTTCATCTCGTCCCATGAAGACCATTACTTGTGCTACTGCTCCTTCTCTTATAGGTCCGCCCTTGTATGCGCCCGGCTGTATCCCGAATGCATCAATGTCTCCCCAGACGCTCATAGTATCTATCGCCACTTGTTTTGCGAAAGATGGATATCCAGGACATCTATGTGTTATAAGAAGATCATTGTCGACTGTCTTAGGGATACAGATGACATATAATTCAAATCCCTGTTCTTTTGCATATTGCTGTATCCTTATCGCTTTCTCAGCAGTATCATTTCCTCCGTTGAAGAATGCATAGTGGATGTCATGCACTTTGCAGACATCTAAGAATCTCATTGAATCTGGCTGGTCTGGATTATGCCTTGATGTCCCAAATACTGGTGTTGCAGGGAATTTCAGTTGATTTAACCTGAATCTTTTATCGTCTTCTGTCGATCCTGCGTTGATGTACGCAAAAACATCTGTAAGGTCCTCGTTCAATGCCCCCCTCATGCCGCTTACTGCTGCATAAAGAGTCCCGACTTTATCAGGGAAATGTTCATACATCTGTTTTGCTATTCCGTGGGCACTTGCGCTTATGACTGCAGTGCCTCCGCCGCTCATGACATATAATGCATTTGGTTTTGACATGACAACACCCCGCGATTTGTTCGATGTTCTTCAGGAATTATCCGGATTATTTAAGCATTATCATAGAATTTACGATATGTTTATGGGAATCGTAAACTTGTTTTATTCTCGGCAAGTGCTTGATCTGACTTAGAATTCATAAAGTTTAAATACTACTCTTCAGTCGCTACTACTATGGGTACAGTAGGGAATCTAGAATTAAGGCTTCATGAAAAGACACTTTATGCTTCAACTACACATGATGGTTATGCAGTATACTCTTTAGCTCCTAAACTAGTTGAATTCCTGGATTCTGTCAGGAACCCATCAAGAGAACAATTTGAGACCTGGTTTAGAGATACATCCAAATCGTTAATCCCTTATAATTATTCTGAAGAATTGACTGGTGGTGTCCCTTGTGAAGTCATCATTGATGTTCCAAGAAGACTTTTGTTACATACCCCTGAAGATGAACTTCAGGCATCTTTCCAGAATGCATGCATTATCTTAGAAGCAAAGTACAATTATCAAATTCTAGAATATGATCAGCCTGAGATGAGATCATCTCGAAGATCTTCTGGGTCTGAGTAGTACTAAAAATAAGAAATTAAAAAAGAAAACCTTAAGGCTTCCTCAAATCCTTCCCTGCATACCTGCACTTCTTGCCCAGCTCTTCTTCAATTCGCATAAGCTGGTTGTACTTTGCAAGCCTTTCTGACCTGCAAGGGGCTCCTGTCTTTATCTGGCCTGTCTTCAATCCTACTACTAAGTCTGCGATGAACGTGTCTTCAGTCTCTCCTGACCTATGAGACACCATGACTGCCCATCCTGCAGCCTGCGCCAACTTGCATGCCTGGATCGCTTCTGTGACAGTTCCGATCTGGTTAACTTTCAGCAACAATGCGTTGCATGCCTTTTTCTCAATCCCTGTCTTGATCCTTTTCGGATTTGTGACAAGAAGATCGTCTCCAACAATCTGGACATCTTTTCCGACTGCTTTTGTCAGTTTTGCATATGTATCCCAGTCATCCTGGTCGAATGGATCTTCTATTGAGATAAGACCATATCCTTTGACAAAGTCTTCGTATATCTTTACCATCTGGTCTCCTGTCTTCAGGTCGGGCTTGTTACCTTTGAAGTTCAAGTCATACTTTCCGTCTTTGAAGAACTCTGATGCTGCAACGTCCATCCCTATCCTTACTTTTCCAGTGTATCCTGCTTTCTCGATTGCTTCTTTCAATAATTCAAGGCCTTCCTTATTGTCCTGGATGTTTGGAGCGAATCCTCCTTCATCACCTACATTCACTGCATCCTGCCCATACTTTGCCTTTATGACTTTCTTCAGATTATGATAGACTTCAGCTCCCATCCTCATAGCTTCTGAGAATGATTTTGCGCCTACTGGCAATAACATGAACTCCTGCATTGCTAATTTGTTACCTGCATGCTTTCCTCCATTTATTACGTTGAATGAAGGCACTGGCATTACAAACTCTTTTGTTCCTGCCAAATCTGCGATATACTTGTATAATGGGACTTTCTTTGCAGCTGCTCCTGCCCTGCATGCTGCCATTGAGACTGCGAGAACTGCGTTTGCCCCTAATTTCCCTTTGTTGTCTGTACCGTCAAGAGCTATCATAGCTTTGTCGATATCTGCCTGCTTTGTAGGATCCATACCCTTCATCTTGGGAGCGATCAACTTGTTGACATTATCGACTGCCTTGAGAACGCCATTTCCCATATATCTTGACTTATCTCCGTCCCTGAGCTCTAAAGCCTCATGGATACCAGTGCTTGCTCCTGATGGGACTGCTGCCCTAAAGACACCATCCTCTGTCCTCAAATCGACTTCTACTGTAGGATTACCTCTTGAATCTAAGATTTCCCTTGCTTTTATCTCTAAAATCTTCGACATTCTCTCACCTCGCTGGTCTTTTGCAGTTCGATAAGAAAATTGAGCTTAGGATATATAAAAAGATTCTCATTTCAAATCCAGTAAAATTACTAATCTCATAGCATATACCTTTAAAAACCGTAAAATATTCGCATTTATCATGGTGGGGGAAGACGTGACTAGCATAGTATTGAACGTTCCTTATGATGCTGCAAAGTATCCAAAAGACATAGACTATGATTCTGCAGTATGCTTAGCCATAAGAAAATCTTTTCTCAAGGCCTTTTTATCTGACTTTCGGCAATACTTTGAAGGAAAAAGTGTCGGAGACCTAGGGTGTGGAGAAGCGCTTCCTAGAGAAATACTTAAAGAGATTGGAATAAAATGCGAATATACTGGAATTGATCATTCTACACGTTCTGGGTGCGGATCTGGCAATTATACAAATAGGCCAGATATCATATGGGATTATGAAATGTATGCGCCAGCTGACGAAACGATGGTATTTGATACTGTCCTTTGGCTTTGTCCTACCCATTTGGATCGGATAGACTGCTTAGTTCCTTATGTAAGACCCGGGGGAAATCTTATTGTGCAGAGAGCTGGCGATGATCTTGATGCACTTCTTAAGGATCCTTTTGCATTAATAGGAAAGAAAGCCTATCATGTCTCTGTTCAAGGCGAAGGCCCGATGAAGGATTTTTATGTTGATAATGTATTCCTGATAGGCATGAAGAATTAATTCATTTAATAAGATTTTTTATCTCTTTCAGAAGCTCTTCTACAATCTTATCTTCGGCAACAGTCTTGATCACTTTCCCTTTCCTGAAGATAGCGCCCTGCTTGTCTCCGCATGCCACTCCGATGTCAGTATTCCTTGCTTCACCTGGGCCGTTGACAACACAGCCCATTACAGCGATTTTTAGCGGGACTTTGATGTCTTTTGTCTTCTCTTCGACTTCTTTTGCGATGCTGATAAGATCAACTTTTGTCCTTGAACAAGTCGGACAAGAAATTATCTCTCTTTTTGTCCTTCTGATGTCGAGGAATTGAAGGATGTTGAATCCTACTTCTATCTCTCTTACTGGATCGTCTGTCAATGAAATCCTGATTGTGTCTCCTATGCCTTCATTGAGAAGGATGCCGATACCTAATGAGGATTTGATAGAGCCTGACAATAATGTCCCTGCTTCTGTCACTCCTACATGCAATGGATAATCATATTCTTTTGAGATCATCCTATAGACACGGACTGTGTCGTTGACATCTGACATCTTTGCTGAGATGACAATATTATGAAAATCTAAGTCTTCAAGGATCTTGACATTCTTTTTCACTGATTCAAACAATGCTTCTGCTGTGTAGCCATACTTTTCCTGGATCTCTTTTTCTATCGAACCTGAGTTGACTCCGATCCTTATTGGAAGATGATATTTATTTGCTGCATCTACGACCTGCTTTACTTTGTCGATAGATCCGATATTTCCCGGATTTATCCTTAATTTGTCAACATAAGGAGCAGATGCTACTGCTAATCTATAATCAAAATGGATGTCTGCTACCAATGGGATTGAGATATTCTTTTTTATCTCTTTCAGGGCTTCTGCTGCTTTCATATCTGGAACTGAAACTCTTATAATCTCGCAGCCTGCTTTCTCCAATTGTCTTATTTGAGCGATAGTAGCTTTCGCATCAGAAGTATCTGTATTGCACATGGATTGGACTAGGATTGGATTGTTATTTCCTATCTTCTTATTGCCTATCTTTATTTCCTTAGTCTTTCTTCTTTGCATCGTGTATAAGAATCAGTATCGGTTTATAATTATTATGCTGGATTCTGCGCTTTTTCAGGCTGGAGATCCTTGTTCACTTCATTATTAGTCACCATGAATATCTCAATCTCCCCGAAAGGATTTTCCTGCTCAATGTCGATCTTCCTTTGGTTTGCCAGATGAAGCAGTGGGATGAATGTGTAGACCTTGTCTTCCCTCGAATTTGACGGAACCAATTGCGAGAATGTGACTTTGTCTTTCTTTGACTTTATGAAGTATCTCTTAATCTTGACATAGATGTCTGTGATGATTGATGAAATGTCTCTTGTCTTTGTAGGGACAATCAAGTCAATATCTGGCATTGATGCATTGACTCTTCTCTTTTTTGTCTCCAATGCATTTTCCAATGCATGGACTAAGTCGTAGATGCTGACTTTCCTTTTTCTTGGCTGAGGTGTCCTTGGGATAAGGTCTGGGATATTAAGTTCTCTTGTCTTCTTGTCGACAGTCTCGTCAAACAAGCCTTGGACTTCATCACTTTCTTCTGCGCTTGCGAACAATTGGTCTAAAACGTCCAAGTCTTCTCCGACCAACCTGTTTGATTTGATCTTAAGAAGGACTGCTGCGCAAAGTATCATCTTTGCAGGAACTCTCAAGTCATTCTGCTTCATCGTCTTTATCACTTCTAAGAATCTTGATGAGATGACTGCGATATCAATGTCCCATGGGTCCATCTGGTCTTTCTTAATCAGGTCGTACAAGACCTGCTGCCATGTTATGTCTTCCTGGTCCAGGACTATAGAAACTACCCTGTCATTAGTGCTTTTATTTGATTCGTTCATCGATACTGAGCTTGGTTCTGGCATTTGATTGTTGTTGGAATACTTTCTATTTAAAATTATGTGTTTTTAGGGTAATGTTTATATAGAATTAAATCTGAAATAATAATATGGGCAAAAAAGATGATGAATCAAGAGCTCCTGCCTTGAATCTAAAGCTTATTGGCTTTGTTTCATTTGCTTTTATATTAATCTTGATATTAGTCTTTGTCTTTCCTGTATTTAATCATCCAAAAGACCTTGTTGGAGAAGCAGTCAGCACTCCAGGATGCTATCTGGAACTTGGGTCCACTTCTTATTATATCTCAAGCAGTTGGGAGTTATGCAAAAACCTGTTTATAGCCTCATATTTTATTGATAATAATGACAACACATTCAACTACAAGAAGAAGGACTTCTATCTGCTGTTATATACAATGGGCTATAACCAGTTCTCTGAATCACAAATTACAGGAAATACCATACTATTGTTTTATTATTCAGGCGGAAGCTATGATTATTTCAGCTCAGTTTCAACTATGTTCTCATCAATAAGATGCAAGAGCCTAAATTATTTCGGAGTCAACTTATATTGCTTCAATAGGATAACTGGAACTAATACGAAACCAAATAATCTGAAATATATAATTAGGGATCTTACTTTCTTAAAATACACAAATGGCCAAACCTGGAATCCTTTGACTAACCAAAATGTGTATCCATATAATTTTCTAGTAAATACAGCAGATACATTGTATGATGGCTCATATCCATCTTTCTATAGCTTGAGCTATGATTCCATAAAATGTGATGCGCCTGGAAGCGGCTTAAATAATTATGGACCTGCCAATTCTCAGCATCCAATTAATAGGATATATATCTGTTATGAGATGCTTGACCCCTCATGCAATAAGCTGACAGAAGCTGGATTAATATACCATGAAGCGAATCATGCTTATGGAAATTTATCTCATAACCCTGGCGGTGCTCCCCATATACAATGCTCTCAGGACTGCCCAATAAAGCCAAGCGCTGATTTTGACTTTGTCTCTGTCTATGGTGCCCATATAAACTACCTAAAGAAAGTGAGTGAAATAAATCTGCTGACAAATCAGCAAAGATGTGATGCTTATGCTGCAGCCATGCAAGAGCTTGATAACAAATTGTGCCATTGCCCTAATATCCCTGGACTTGGCATCACTGTACCTCCAGGATGCAACCCATATACTCCTAAGACATTCACATGCACCTCTTCTTGCACAAGCAAATCAGGAGCATCTACTCTTGATTGATACTATTTTTCTCAAAACCTTTATAAACTAGAACTGTTATAATACTATATATACAATATGAATGCATATTCAAAAGGAGGTGCTACAAATGTGCATGGAAAAAAATGTTGGTGGAGCTGACAGGATCATACGAATTGTTGTTGCTTTGATAGTCTTTTTGATAGGTCTTGCAACGTTCGGATGGGTTCACTGGGTATTAAATATAATTGCGATACTATTGCTATTGACTGCTATCTTCGGATGGTGCGGGCTGTATGCCTTGCTGAAGATAAGCACTGTCAGGCAAAAGACTGCTGAAGCCACTGTCGCAAAAGTGGCAGGAGCTGTCACGTCTGCAGTGAAGCCTAAGAAGAAGGCAAAGAAAAAGGCAGGAAAGAAAAAGAAGAAGTGATAATCTCTTTCTTTTGCTTTTATTTTTATTTTCTTTATAGAAAACTATTTAAAACAAGCCATAATAATCTGGCTTATATCGGGCCCTTAGTCTAGCGGCTAAATCATTTGCAGATACAATTGGTTACGCAAATGACAACACCCTTACAAGGCGATCATCTGATTGCTTATGAAAGGTGTAGGTCGCCGGTTCGAATCCGGCAGGGCCCATTCATTTTTTAATATCACTTTTATGCGCCGGTAGTTGAATGGTACAATACGGCCTTGCCATGCTCAATCGCAAAGAGGCTGTGGCCCGGGTTCGATTCCCGGTCGGCGCACCATTTTTTTAAACTTATTCCTTTTTAAACACAAAACCATTCTTCTATTGAATGAAATATTCATATTATTGGTTTCCACTAAAGACTAAAGGGAATAGGAGATTTGTTACTTTAAGTGAGGATCCTTCCAGCAAACCTTTCGCTGCTCTTTTGGTCACTCCAGATCAGCTGAAAACATTGCAAAGAGGAACAGATGTGATGTCATTAATGATTAAAGATCCTTATACAAATGGGCGGTGGATTCCAGACCCTGATTATATCGAAAGAAATAAATCTAATTTTGAATTATTCAGAAGAGTATTCTCTTGTACAAATCCAGATGAGAAAGAAAGAATTCCAGAAACTATTGAAAGAATCGTAGGAAATACAATCCTTCATGCAGTAACTGGAGGAGCAAGACAAAGGATTTTTGATGCAAGCAGCGGGCCTAGCAACTATGTGGAAGGCACTCTTGCGCTTTCTTTAGGCAACTGTCTGGAAAAATGCACTATTGTAAAAGGGCTGTTGGATTATTTTGAAATACCCTCAGAAATAGTCGGATACAACTCTTTTAATATGGCAGCTTGGAGAGAAATTTGTCAAAGGTTTCCTCCTATTGATTTAAGGCAGGCAAGGGGGAGAGTCCCAATGATATATAGTTTCGTACAAGAGACTGAGTCAGTAAGCAGAGATGGATTTAATGTATATGATCTCAATTCTTCCGGAGGCATTCTTAGATTGAATCCTGAGAAACCTCCTATCGGCCCTCATTTCTTTGTTAAGACCTGTGATCCTAATTTACCTAATGTTGATGCTGTTTCAGACTTAACATTATTTGATCCAAGCTATAAGGTATTAAGGACTTATAGGGAAAAGATGACCTTTCCCTGTTTAATTGAAAAGATAGGTCAACAAATGTAGTATCCTGTGAAAGTCTACTGTCGGCGCATATAATCATTTTATGTCAGCCCCTTGGTTTGTCATATTTTTTATTACTATTTAATAGTTATAGTTAGGAAGATTTAAATAACCATTTGTACTAAGGTGCTTTATGGGAGAAGATAATAAGCAAAATAGATTGGATACGATATCGCCAACTGCTTTAGCTGGGCTTAGCAGTTATGCTATTTGTGGCATACCCTTAGCCAAAGAATTTCTCGACTTAATATGCAAAGATGGAATAGCCAATCCGCCTATATCTATATTTAATCCGTCTGGTGATATGCCTGCGGAAGACCTTATCAGGAGAGAGGTTCACAGCCGGGCGATGGATGCTATCTTAAGAAGTCTGCTAGACGAAGGCCGGGCAGACACGATACTTGAGTTTGCATCAGGCATGTCGCCTAGAGGCCTGGGCTTGGTAAACGACCATGAAGTAACTTATATTGAAACAGATATTTCGAACGATTTTGCCCAAAAGAGATCGTTGTGCGGAAGAGTTGCAGAGGGACAGGGGATGGAGTTAAAAGGAAGGCATCTTTTTTACCCAGTTGATGCCATCACGATGGATGGGATGGATGAGGTAAGAAAGCAATTAGAGCCTGGAAAACCCATAATCATAACCCACGCAGGATTGATAACTTATCATCCCCCGGAAAAAAGGGATCAAATCTCCTATAATTTTAGGGAAATCATGAGATCTGCTCCAGGAAGCTTATGGGTTACACCAGATCCCGGGTTTTTGAATACAGCCTACCTTAATGCCACGACCAGGCTTTCCGGCACATACGCCCAGCATCTTTCTAAAGTGACAGCAGATTTCAAACAAAAATTAGGTGTTGATGTTGATAGGGATTTCTATGCTGATGAGGGACAAATTGAGGAGCACTACAACCGCCTTGGTTTCAAAATACAAAAATTCGGCCAGCCAGAATTTGGGTTTGCCATACAATCAGCCCCCTTACTACAGCTGGATGACCCGGCCCGTGAAGAATTTCTGATTCTTGTAAAAAATAGCATAAAGGCTTGGGTCTTTCAATTAGCTGATAATTATCAGCCTGTGCAGATTGCAAAGCCGCTTATGTAGAAGACTGAAGTCAGTTGTGTCATAGTTTATTTAGAAATTTCCCACAGCAAATTGAAATAATTCTTATAGGAAGAAGCCATATTCCTGTTTTTGATAAGTTTTATATATTCAAAACATTCTGATACTTTATGCCCACAAAAAAGAAAGAACCTAAGATCACAATCGTCAAAGATGGACCATTTCTAGTCACAGGAGGATTACATCTTTCAAAAGAAGTGATTGAGATCGACAAGGATGGGATCCCTTCCAAATGGAAGAATCTTGGAAAGATACCTGTCAAATGCGATTATGCATTATGCAGATGCGGAGAATCAAAAAATAAGCCTTTCTGCGACGGAAGCCATTCAACTTGCGGATTTGATGGGACAGAGGTTGCAGGATTAAAGACTGACCCAAACGATGTGTCGAAGATAAACGGGCCTGATCTTATCCTTAGGGATGAAGGGAGCTTATGCGTAGGCGCAGGATTCTGCCACAGATATGGAGGCACATGGAACCTTACAAAAGCTTCAGATATTCCAAGAGCAAAGAAAGAAGCAATAAAAGAGGCATGCAACTGCCCTGGAGGAAGGCTCACTGCAATCGACAAGAAGACGAAATATGCGATAGAAAGAGATATCAAGCCAGAATTATCGATCACTTATCATCCTGAGGGTGAGATAAGCGGGCCAATATGGGTGAAAGGCGGAGTGCCGATAGAATCCTCTGACGGGAAAACATACCAAGAGAAGAATAGAAGATGCTTGTGCAGATGCGGGAAATCTTTCAACAAGCCATTCTGCGACGGGACTCATATATCTATTGGTTTTGATGATTCTTAGATTATTATTCTTGAATCTTAATTCTATTCTGAACGCAGAGCTGCGTCACTTCGTTCCTAGCGTTAGAGCTCCTCATTTCATTCGGATCTTAACGCATCTACTGGTTTTAATTTAGACGCCCTATAAGCAGGAATCGCCCCTGCAATCATGCCTATCGATACAGAAATAACCAACGCTCCAACAAGCAGGCTTATTGGAAGGACTGTCTTCAACGATCCTCCTGGAGTTATACCTATAGAAATTAGACTTGGAAGATAGATGGATACGACTGATCCTAATGCAATTCCGATTATTCCTCCGACGAATCCTACAAGCCCTGAGTTGAAAAGAAATATTATCATTATGTCAGAATTTCTCGCTCCGATTGATTTCATAATACCAATGTCTCTTGTCTTTTCGAGAACTGAAGTGAACATTGTGTTTGCAACTCCAACTGCTCCGACTAAAAGGGATACTGCTGCAATCGCTCCCAAGAACAATGTGAATGTCTGTGTCACGCTTTGAACCCTCTGAAGAGTCGCCTGCACTGACGAAACTGAAAAATCTTTCTTATTTCCTACAGCATGCCTTGTCAGAGCAAGCTTTGTATTTGTGGCATTGACAATAGCGTCTACATTATTTGGATCATCAGCTTTAATTGTGATAGAATCATAATAGTTGTTTCCCTTGTCAATTATGTCCCTTGCTGCGCTTAGAGGCATGAAAACCCTGTTGTCATCTCCTCCACCCCCACCTGCCTTCAATACTCCTACAATCTTGAAAAGCTTTCCATCAATTGTTATATCTCTGTTGACTGTAAGGGGAGTCTTGAACATATTTGTTGCAATGCTGTTTCCTATGACAATCGCATTCGTGTCTGCAGAATTCAGGTACCTTCCTGAATCAAGCTCTGTCGATACAATATTCTGCCATACTGCCCCATCAACACCCTGGACTGAGACAGAGCTTGTCTGGGCGAGAAAGATCATGTCTGCCCTGCCACTGACAGTGCCCATGACAAACTTGACCCCTTCGACAGACCTGATTGCCTGTATATCCTTGTCTGTGAGGTTCTTTGCAGTGTTGGATGTCGCTCCTCCTTCTCCCCCTCCACCGCCGCCAACTCTTCCGAAACCTCCGAAAGATGCCCGTGAAAATCCAGGAGAGACTGTTATCATGTCTGCTCCCAATCCTCCAAGCCTTTCATTTAAGCTTGCTGAAGCCCCTTCTCCTATGGAGACTATTGCAACTATCGCTGCAACACCTATAACGATTCCAAGAATCGTCAGCCAGCTTCTGAGCTTGCTGTGGAGCAGTATATTTACTGCAAGCTTAAATGACTTTTGGAGCCTCATCTTACTTTTTCTTCCTCGAGAAGAAGCCCATCAACTTATCCCTATTTGGTTTCTTTCTCAATATGATGTATCCTGCAATCAGTATAATTATTATGACTGCGAATATTATGTTTGTAGTTGAGAATATATTAAATCCTGTGCTTCTTGAGCTTCCATTTGTCCCTGTGGTTAATGTAGATGACCTGAACTGTATAGGGACATTCTTCAATACTGTCTGCCTTTGTCCTGTGGTGTCTGTGTAATCAATCTGGACTGTAAGGTTGTTCCTGCCTGAATTTTGCCGAAGAGCAGCTATCTGATCTGCTGAAAGGGTTGTTCCTGTAGCCTGTCGAGCACCTCTAGTGCCTGACCCTCCTTGCCCTCCCATTGCTGCATAGACTGAGCTTGGCACTATCTGGAAAGAGACTAAAGTATAATCTCCTTTATCGAGATTTCCTATTATCGAGGAACTGCTTCCTGTGACCTTGAAGTTAGCCTGGTCCGGGATCCTTACAGATACTGACTGCGCAGGATTATTTCCTGTGTTTGCGACTGACAGCGATGTCTGGCCGGCAGTGCTTTCTGAGAAAGTGACGTCAAAATTTGTGTCTCCCCCTACAAAGACTCCTGCGACTGTGCTTATCACCTGCTGCTGGGTATTTATCGTCGATTCTGTCTGCAGGTTCAGCTTCAGCGCATAAAGGCCTGGTTTTGCATTGACATCTGCAATCACCTGGTAGTCCAGGACAACAGATTGCCCTGCATCAAGATATTTGACATACCTTGTGCTGCTCGAATAGACGGGCAGGATGACTGAATTAGGCTCATTCCAGTCAAACACCAAATTCTGAAGAGCTGCATTTCCGATATTTGTTATTGTGAATGACATGTCTGTTACATTTCCCGGCGCGAGCTTTGCCTTGTCGACATAGATTATCTGCGCATACTCTTTGCTCGATAAAGTGACGCTGAAATTGGTGGTTGCCCAATCATTATCACCATATTTATATCTTAATCTTAAGGGATAACTTCCCTGCTTTGCGTTCTTGTCCATCAATACAGTGTATTCTATATTGTAATAATTGTTGTTGGTCTGAAAAGGGGATATGCTCTCGATCATCTGAGTCGCATCGCCATTTACGATTGTGTATGGATAATCCTGGATAAGCTCCACACTCAGCTTGTCAATCTCCTTTCCGCCTTCATTCTCGATCTTGAACCTGAGCTTTACAGTATCTCCTGCCCTGCCAGGATTTGGATCCTGATTCAGCATGCTGATACTCATCAAGACTGAATTCTGTGCGTCAGCATAAACAATATTGACGCCAAATATGCTCAATACGATGACCAATGCCAATAATACAGCGATTTTTTTCATTTTTTTTCTCCTCCTTCAATTTGCCCATCTTTTAGTTTGACCTGTCTTTTTGCATGTTTTGCCAATCCCATATCATGCGTGACCATGATGACTGTCTTGCCTTCATTCCTCCATAGGTCTTCCAGCAGACTGATGACTTCTGCGCCTGACTTGCTGTCAAGATTTCCCGTAGGCTCGTCTGCCAGGATCACTTCAGGATCATTTGATAAAGATCGTGCGATAGCTACCCTCTGCTGCTGGCCTCCAGACAGCTGGGATGGCCTGTGGTGCATCCTGTCGCTTAATCCTACAATCTTCAGGAGCTGCTCTCCCTTCTTTCTTGCGGCGTCTGTGGATATATTCTGGAACTCAAGAGGCAGCATGACATTCTCCAATGCGCTCAATGTATTGATAAGATTAAACTGCTGGAAAATGAAGCCAATTTTCTTCGCCCTTATCTGGGCAAGGTCTGACTCTGACATATGTGAAATATCATTTCCCTCAAGATAAATCACTCCTTTTGTAGGTATATCAAGACAGCCGACGATATTCATCATTGTGCTCTTTCCAGATCCGCTGGCGCCTGTTATTGCGATGAATTCACCTTTTTTTATGTCCAGGCTTATGCCTTTCAATGCATTCACTTCTATTTCGCCCATCTTGTAGACTTTCCAGACGTTTTCAATCTTGACTATTGACTTTTGTTCCATGATCTATCAAATCCAATCCAGACTTACCCCTATATGAGCTAATCTATGATTTATGTTTATAAAGGTTATGAATCATGCCTCTATCGGTATCAGAACTCATTATCTACTCCAGAGCAATAATCTTTTTATATACAGTTGCGGGAGATAAAGTATAATTGTTGGGGTGGAAATATGGGAACAGAAAAAGTATCAACTGTACTATTTTTAGTGGTCGCGATATGCGTAATTTCGATGGGAGGCATATTGCTAATATTTTATCTAGCAGATGGAAGCAGGGAAACTGCCTATACTCAGCCTGCGCAGAGCACAGCTTACGTCCAGATGCAGAACAATCTTGCCCAGCAGCAGATGTATATCCAAGAGATGAAACAGGCACAGCAGGCTGCTGCAGACAAACAGGCTGCTGACAAAGTGCTGCAGCTTCAACGGCAAGTTAATGCACTTGAAGATGACAATATGCTTATCCAGCAGAGATACAGCTCATTGGAATATGATATGAACAGCCATCATTATTATCGCCATGGCCATTATTATGACAATTATAACAATGACAATTATAACAATGACAATTATAACGATGGCAATTATGATGAATCTGGCAATAGCAATGAGGCTGACCTGATGGTCTATGTCCAGGATAATCATGGAAATGACCTTGAGGATGCCCGTGTTGAGATCCAAGACGGAAGCAATGATGTCGAGTATACCGATGGCAACGGAAAGGCAGCTTTCAACAACATAAACAATGACTGCTATGACATAAGGGTCTCAAAGTCAGGATATCACGACTCGACCGACCATACTTGCGTCGATAGCGGTCAGAACAGGGGAATAACAGTCGAACTTCAGGAAGATTGATTTCTTCTCTTTTTTTCTTCAGTTAAATTTAAATATATATTGTCCAACATTAATTCTCAAAATAACAAAAACTTGCCGTTCGGGAGCTATCTGCGGACTAAAGTCCGCAGTATTAACGCTCCCTCACGTTGATAGGCAAGTTTTTGGGATTAAAAATTGCGCACTGAAGTGCGGGGTTTTAGACCCTGCGCAATTTTTAATAACTTATAGGGGGTAGAAAAATGTTTGAATCTATAAAGAACAGCTGGGAGATGACAAAAGCCAGCTTAGAAGTGATGAAAAAAGACAAGGAACTGTTCCTGTTCCCGATATTAGGAGGAATATTCTCAGTATTGTTTGTGATTGCAATACTGTTTCCGACAGTGATTGCAGCGTTATTAAAAGGAGTTGCGCCAGGAGCGATAACGACAACTGTATGGTATACTGTAGTATTCTTGGTATATTTCGGACTTGCATTCATCGCGACTTTCTTCAACACATGCGTCGTATACACAGCAAAGACAAGGTTTGGAGGAGGAAATGCGACATTCATGGACAGCATTAAATTTGCAGCTTCAAGGATACATCTGATATTCATGTGGGCAATAGTATCAGCTACTGTAGGGCTTCTATTGAGGATACTTGACAATATTGCAGAGAATATGGGAGAACTAGGCCAGCTTGTGATGAGCATACTGATAGGCATGCTTGGAGCAGCTTGGAGCTTCATCACCATATTCATCGTGCCGATAATGGTCTATGAAGGAAAGTCACCTTTTGCAGCGCTGAAAAGATCCATGGAACTGTTGAAGAAGACCTGGGGAGAGGGAATTGTAGGCATGGTAGGGCTTGGAGTAACCCAAATGATATTCATCGTCATCGGAGTTGTCATCGGAGTAGTCCTATTTTTAGTGACGATGAGCCTAGGGCTGATAGCATTCATCATAGCTATGGGATTTGTTGCGCTTTACTTCATAATCGTATTCACATTCTTCTCAGCATTGACTGCAATCTTCGACACAGCTTTGTATATCTATGCAACAGAAGGGAAGATGCCTGGAGGGTTTGACGAAGAGAAGGTAAAGTCCAGCGTAAAACACAAGAAGAAGTGATTCTTCTTTTTTATTTCATTTTCATATGCGCCAATGGTTAAGTGGTATAATGCGGCCTTCCCAAGGCTGAGTTCCGGGTTCGATTCCCGGTTGGCGCATATTTTACTACTATTCAGTAATACAAAATAGTAAGATTTATAAACCCTGATTCTTTCTTAACATAAACCATGTCAAACATAAGACCGGTTTCACGCAAACAGGGAGAGCTATTGAAGAGGAATGCTCAAAATAACAGCAGCATATGCGCTATAGACGTTTCTTCTTACGCTGAATATCCATTCTGCAACCTAAGCCCTTTCGCATATTCACAAGAATATGAGATACCTGTCCCAGGCATGGAAAACCAGAAATCCCATTCAGTAGAAGGGATATGGCAGGGACTTAAGGTAATCGATGGCGAGATTGACACAAGAATGTTCAGGAACAAGCCCCACAAGAGAAAAGGCCCTGTCGAAGGGCACAAATACGGCGATGAACTCCTTGGATACCAGGATGCGAGAGAGCTTTTATTCATACCTTCATACGATTTCTTCCTTATACATCATGCGCCTCAAGAGGCTATACAATACATACTTTCAAAACAGAGGGAAGGAGCAAAAGTACACCTTTATGACGTCGATTCAAACTTTGACATAAGGAATCCTGCGCCTTTGGCGCATTCTGCATTATTGGCAACATACCTTAACCTGATAATATTCAACCAATCTTTAGAGCCTTCAAATGAGCATGAATCAAGGCTTGTCGAGATAATGGGAGGCAATTCTCCGCTCGCAGAAAAGGCAGCTACGATAGAATCCTTATTGGGCAATGACGGATTCATGCATGCATTCACCTACTGGTTCCTTGAGCATCCAAGGGATGCAGATTATTTCAGAGTTGCAGAAGCAGTATGCAATTCTAGCGATCTGAGGTGAATGAAATGATCCAATATTATCGCAAAGGAGACTTATTTGATTCTCGAGCAGATGCCCTTGCCCATGGATGCAATGTCCGTGGAAGGATGAATGCTGGAATAGCTGCCCAATTCAGGGAAAGATTTCCCGACATGTTTGAAGATTATGTGCAGAGATGCAGGCAGGGAAGGTTTAGATTAGGAAATGGATATATGTTCAGGAATCCTGAGACTCCTCACGTAATAAATCTTGCAACTCAAGGTACATATATATCTGGACTGGAGTATATAGACTCAGCATTCGGATGGCTGGCCAGTTCTTACAGAAGTCTAGGCATAGAAAGTGTAGCAATCCCTAAGATAGGGGCAGGTCTTGGAAAGCTCGAATGGAGACATGTCGATGATCTTGTCCAGAAGCATTTCAGGGATTCTGACCTTATTGTAGAAGTGCACTTGAGATGATCATGCAGCTACTTTCTTTACCTTGCTTATGACACCAGTCACCTGTTCTCTCCTCAAATGCATTATAGCAAACTTTACAGGATAATCTTTCTTCAGCTTGATGAAGAGCTGTTCAGGATACACAATCAGCTCAAGCCCGACTACTGCCTCTGCAGATGCGGCGCCTAATGTCTTCTTTATGTCATTGATCTTCAGCCCTTCCAGCTTTCCCCTCTCTGCAAGGTAGCTGAAAGGGTCTGTTATCGAGGGCTGGATCTTCTTGTCGCCTTCGATCCATCTCGCATTCTGCTCGCTCGTATAATGATCGCCTTTTATGATAACAAGATTGTCCTTTATCGCAACCCCTTGTATCGGCCTGCTGTCCCAGACTAGGATGTTATTTTTCACTCCCAACAAACCTTTTCTCACTAGCTCTATGATGTTGACATAACCTCCTGTGCCGGCCCCTGGATCCATCTTTCCAAGGAACAATGCTTCCAGCTTGTTGAACTCCCCGTCTTCGATCCTAAGATGAGTAGATTCAAAATTCATGAGATCCTTAAGCGCATAGAACATCCTTTTTTCAGGAACCCTGTTTGCTGCAAGCTCATCAAGCAGGTTTTTTGCCAGCTTCTCCTCTTCCTTAAAATTGTCATTCAGCTGGCTTATCATTGCGTAGAAATTGTCTATCTCTTTTGAACTCAAGACCATCTTTGAGTCATCTATCTTCTCCAGCTTCCTTAAGACAGTGTCATAGGGCTTTGGTGTGCCCTCATACAATGCTACAATCTTCCTGACTTCATCAAACTCAATCTTATTTGCCTGAAGCTCCTTCCAGATACGATTGAAGCGAATTAACCTATTCCTAAAGAACATCTCTATCTCATCGAGCTCCTTCCTTATGGAGAAGAACTCGTTCTCTATTAATTTCCATCTCGTAAAGAAATGATACACCATAATATCATCCTAGAATCCCTGTTTTAAATATTTTTCCTAAGCGCAGGCCGTCAGAAGCTCAATATATCCATCGCCTTCACCAGATCCTGCTTCTTTATGACAAATATAGTGTCTGTCCAGCACGAAAGAGTCTCATTTATGTTTATCCCGTTCTCCCCGAACAATGAATAAAGATAGCCGATTACTCCAGGAACACTCTCGAGCCTGATAGGGCTCTTAAGCCTGATCTCGACAAGATCTTTTGATACTTTTAGGATGTAATTCTTGAAACTGCCTTCAATCTTTCCAAGAAACTCTTCTGTAGTTATCATCGTGATTGCACTCGCTCCCTGCACTACATGGATGACTTCATCTTTTTCATCGACATATTCCTGCAATTCCAATATCTTCTTGTAAGGTGCCTCATGATCTAGGATGACTACTATTATCTTGCTCCTTATGGTCAGTTTGCTTCCCTGAAGGACATCCATTATAGATATGCCTTCCTCCTCTTTTGCAATCTTCTGATGATACCTTCTTGCAGCTACCAATATCGCTTCGAAGTTCTTTATCCCTTTCTCTTTTGAGATGACTCTAGCAAGCTTTGAGTAGTTTATCACCCCGCTCTTCAGAGCATGCTTTATATGAGGATGGTCCATAATATATGCTTCTGTCTCATCTGCAATGTTTACCATATTCTCGGAGAAATATGTTGAAATATATAAATGTTCTGTTTCGGACATTTTTGTCTATTTTGTTCCAAAAGAGGCAATAGCTTTATAAATCAACCTCCGCAATCAGGTCGCATGGAAATAGCACATTCGGCTAGGGTACTCTCTGAAGCAGAGGGTCCGGGGTTGGAGCATTACTTGAGCAAATTCAAGTCTGTAGATCCGCATAGGTTTGCAGTCATCAAGGTCAGCGGAGAATGCATCCAGAACGACCTCGAGAGGATGGTGAAGGACCTGGCAGATATCCAAGGATATGGACTTCAGCCAGTAGTATGCATCGGATGGGGAAAGATACTTGACAAGAAGATGAAAGATGCAGGAATCGATCCTGTCAAGATAGATGGACTTAGATATACCGACGCACAAGTCCTTGATAAGATAACCGAAGCTGTCTTGGAGATAAAGCATCAGTTCCTTGGCTATGCTTTAAAGCACAAGCTGCTCTTCACAGACCTGACATCACCTATATTCACAGTCGATCCAATGGACACTAAATATGGATTTGTTGGAAACGCGACTGGCGTAAATATAGACATGATAGCAGCTGCCTGCGCATCAGGTTCAATACCTTTGATAGCTCCTTTAGGGAGATACAATGGACAAACTTATAACATAAATGGAGATACTGCTTCAAGCCAGCTTGTACGCGCAATCAATCCATTGAAATATATTGCAGTGACAGGCACTGGGGGGATCTTGGACAGGAACGGCCATCTCATCCCAAGGGTCAGTATACTAGATGATTATGAAGCGCTGACATCAGGAGCACATCCGATCGTAAGGGAAGGCATGCTCTTGAAACTCAATGAGGCAAAAGGTGTCTTAGAAACATTCAGGAATGGAGGAAACGGCAACGGATACTGCGTTGAGTTCACTTCCCCTAAGACTCTGCTGCAAGAGATATTCACTTACCGCGGGGCGGGAACTAAAGTCACCCATGGATATGAGACAAGACTTCATCCATGGCCAAACGGAGTCAACCTTGTCGCTGCGAATGACCTTATACATAGGGTCTCTGGAAAGAACCTAGTCGATGATTACTGGAAGAACGAACCGATTGTTGCTGTCATCGATGAAGTTGATGACTGTGCAGGAATCGCAGTGCTAGAGATGCATAATGGATGGACATATATGGATAAGTTTTATGTCAACTTTGGAAACCAGGCTACAGGATTGGGATCCAAGATATTCAACCAGGCATGGGACTATACCCAGCAGAACGCTCCAACTAAAGGCATGTTCTGGAGGGCAGCGATCGACAACAGCAATGTCAACTGGTATACCAACAAAATGCTTGAGTATGCCAAGCTTGGAATAGACTGCGGTTGCGAGACAAGGAACGGATGGTTCATCTGCTGGTTCGGAGGGGACAGATCACAGGTCGAAGAGGTTGTAAATTATGCAGCAAATAAGCCTAAGACTTTGATTGAGAGAACATAATTTCATTCGCTTTTTATTCCGTTTATATTTTCATAAACCTAAATAACATATAAAAACTCGAGGGGAAAGAAATGGCAAAAGAAAAAGTAGTATTGGCATATTCAGGAGGATTAGACACTTCAGTCATATTGAAGTGGCTGCTTGACAAAGGATACGATGTAGTCTGCTATATGGCAGATGTTGGACAAAAAGAAGACTTCAAGAAGGCAAAGGAGAAAGCCCTAAAGATAGGCGCGAGCAAGGTATACATCGAAGACCTGAAAAAAGAATTTGTCGAGGATTATATATTCCAGGCTCTCAAGTCAAATGCAATCTATGAAGGCAAATACATGCTAGGCACGTCTCTAGCAAGACCTCTCATCGCAAAGAAGCATATAGAGATCGCAATAAAAGAGAACACAAAGATCGTTGCTCATGGCGCTACTGGAAAAGGAAATGACCAAGTAAGGTTTGAATTAACTTTCATGAAGCTTATGCCAGATGTAAAGATCATAAGCCCTTGGAAGGATCCTGAATACCTGAAGACCTTCAAAGGAAGGACAGACATGATCAATTATGCAGTGGCTAAAGGCATACCGATCGAATCTACATTGAAGAAGCCATACAGCATGGACGACAATCTCCTTCATATCAGCTATGAGGCTGGGCAGTTGGAAGATCCTAAATTTGAGCCTACTGCAGATATGTTCAAGAAGACTGTAAGCCCAAAAGACGCTCCTGACAAAGAGACAAAGATAATGATCGAGTTCAAGAAAGGAGTCCCTGTCAAGGTCTCAAACTTAAGCGACGGCAAGACTGTCAAAGGATCACTTGAGCTTTTCAATTATCTCAATGAGCTTGCTTCAAAGAACGGCATCGGAAGGATTGATCTTGTCGAGAACCGTTTTGTAGGGATGAAATCTCGTGGAGTATATGAGACTCCTGCGGGAACTGTGCTATGGACAGCCCATAAGGACATAGAAGGACTAACTCTTGACAGGGAAGTGTGCCATCTGCGTGACATGATGATGCCTAAGATCGCTGAACTCATCTATTATGGATTTTGGTTTGCGCCCGAGATGGAGTTCTTGATGGCAGCAGTGGACAAGAGCCAGGAGAATGTCGATGGAAAAGTCTACATGACATTGTATAAAGGAAATGCTTTTGTGACAGGACGTGAGTCAGAGAAATCATTGTACAGCGAAGATATCGCAAGCATGGACAAGTTAGGGAATTATGACCAGACAGATGCAAAAGGTTTTATACGGCTTAATGCATTGAGGCTTAAGATGGACACATTGAGGAACAAGAAGAAACAGTAAGAAACAGTAACAGATAAGGAGAAATAAGATGAAGCTTTGGAAAAAAGATTATGAAGTGAACAAGGAAATAGAGAAGTTTACTGTCGGAAACGACTTCTTGCTAGACAAGAGGCTGGTCAAATACGACTGCATAGCTTCGATTGCGCATGCAAAGATGCTGCATAAGATCGGTCTTCTCAGCAAGAATGACCTAGCCAAGGCTGTGAAAGGACTGAACGAGATAATATCTCTTCTTGGGAAAGGCAAGTTTGACATCAAGCAGGAGCAGGAAGACTGCCACACTGCAATTGAGGAATATCTCACTAAGAAATACGGAGATGTAGGAAAGAAGATACATTCATGCAGGTCGAGGAATGACCAAGTGCTTACTGCGCTCCGGCTTTATGAGAAGGAAGAATTGGACGGTCTGATGGCACTGCTGCTTGGACTGAAGAAATCCTTAGATGGAGCTATCGCAAAATACGGAAATGTAAACCTGCCAGGTTACACGCATATGCAGAACGCTATGCCTACTGATGTTGCGACATGGCTTGGATGTTTTGTGAGCGCGATAGACGACGATATCAAGCTTGCTGATTCAGCTTACGGCCTGATAGACCAGTCTCCTCTCGGGAGCGCAGCAGGATATGGCGTCCCTGTGTTTGACATAGACAAGAAGATGACTGCGTCTTTGATGGGATTTGGAAACGTCATGGAGAATCCGATCTACTGCCAGCACAGCAGGGGAAAATTTGAAGCGGTTGTCATCGGAGTGATGTCCCAGATAATGTATGATCTCAATAAATTATCAACTGATCTGATATTATTCAGCATGAAAGAGTTTGGATTAGTGAAACTTCCAAAAGAGTTCTGCACAGGAAGCTCGATAATGCCGCAGAAGAAGAACCCTGACGTGCTTGAGCTGGTAAGGGCAAAATATCATGTTGTATTAGGAGAAGAGTTCAAGGTAAAGAGCTTGATAGGAAATCTGATGAGCGGATATAATCGTGACCTTCAACTCACAAAGGAGCCCCTTTTCAAGTCGATTGATATAGTCAAGGATTGCACAGCCATGATGGCTCTTGTAGTCTCTGGCATCAAATTTGATGAAGCCAAATGCAAAGCTGCAATGAGCGAAGAGCTTTATGCGACAGAAGAGGCTTACAAGCTTGTGAAGAAGGGGATGCCTTTCAGGGATGCTTATAAGACTGTAGGAAAGAAATTTAGCTGAATCTGAATCTATTCAATCTGTTTAGTTTTCTGGCTCTCCGATTATTATCCTGTTCTTATCACTGATAGATTTTGGTATGTTCCTTATGCTTACCTTATACCCCCTTTCTTGGATTGACATCACTCTTGCTGCATCAATTACATCTTCCTTGTCCCTGAAATGGTCCATGACCTCAGGGCTGAAATAAGGATTATCATGGAACTCATAACAGCAAGGCATGACTGCAAATGGCTTTTGATATCTTATTGCTATCTCTATAACTTTGTCTGTCAGGTTTCCGCATGCATGTATCGATGCTGCCAATGAGTCTCCTTCCATCCTGATCCCATCTTGTAGAATGTCACATATATGCGTGTCATATACAGAAAAGAAATTTCCCATCATCTCCTGATGGCTGTTTTTCTTCTTGTCATAGAAATGAACTCTGCCTGCGCTGCCTTTCCAGAGCCAGTAAAATCCGTTTAGGCCGTTGCCTGAGCATAAGTCATGCACTTCATCAAATCTTTTCCTGAAATGACCTGACACCTGCTCATAGAATATTTTTGCTTCATCATATTCTTTCAAAGGTATTCCTGATTCACGAGCAAGCTTCAGCATCCCTTCCTCTTCTCCTGATCCGTCTCCTTTAAGCAAAAGGCATAATGTCTCGCCATAAGCGTTGTCAACCTTGTATAATGCGCTCTCTATCCTTCTTCGAAACTTTGTATCAAGATTTGGATCCATACCCTGGATATATTCCTTAAGCGCAGAAAAACATCTCTTCTTGTCATTGCCATATTTCAGGCCAGAAATAAGATCAAACACAGTCTGCTTGTCCATGTTACATCCTTTCAGGCATCCCTATCCCCAGCAATGAAAGCGAGTCCTGCAAGACTGTCTTGTAACATCCGACGAGGAAAAGCCTTGATTCTTCTTTTTCGCTCCCTATTATCTTATTAGAATGATAAAACCTAGTGAATGATTTTGCAAGATCATAAGCATAGTTTGCTATCATGTTTGGCCTTAATGATTCTGCTGCCCTTTCGACACATGATTGGTATTCTGATAACTTTTTTATGAGATCAAATTCATCATTTCCAGTGAGCTCAGGAGCCCTGAATGTTTCAGCTGTCCTGTCTCTTGTCAGGCTGTTTGCCCTGACATAGCTGTACTGTACATAGGGAGAACTATTTGTGCTTAGGTCAAGCGCCCTCTTCCATGTGAACTGTATAGGTTTTATCGGATCGACTCCAAGCACCATATATTTTATTGCGCCTATCCCTACTTTCCTTGCTATCTCCTCTCTTTCTTCTTCTCCGATATCCTCGTCCTTGATAAGCCCTCTGGAAAGGTCAACAGACTTTCTCAAGACATCAGCAAGGTATACTATGTTCCCTTTCCTTGAAGACATCTTCTCGTCTGCAAGATTTATCATGCCAAAGGAAAGGTGATGGCACCTATCTGCCCAGCTGTTTCCCATAAGCTCAAGTATCTTGAACATCTGCTCGAAGTAAGTCTTCTGCTCCTCTGCAACTACATAAACTAACCTGTCAAAATGAAACCTGTCAAACCTCTCGTTTGCTGCTCCAAGATCCTGCGTAGAATAGATTGCAGTCCCATCGCTTCTCAATATGACTTTTGGAGGTATACCATATCTTTCAAGCGCTTTCACTACTACTGCACCTCTTTCATCAACCTCTGCTACACCCATATCGAGAGCCCTCTGCACTTCTCTTTTCCCTCTTTCTGAGAATCTGCTCTGTCCTGTTATCTCGTCAAATCCCACTCCTAGAAGGCCATACACTTCATCAAACGACCTCATGCTGTAGTCATGTATCTTGTCCACAAGCGCCAGCATCTCTGGATCTTTGCCTTCGATCCTCTTCAGTATCGCCTTTGCTTCGCGCATAACAGGAGAATCTATCTTCTCTACATCTTCAACCTCTTCATCTTCAGGGGATTCTGCAATCTTCTGTTCCAGGCTTTTGTTGTCCTGCACATATTTTTCGTGGTCTTCGCCGAACTTCACATAAAGCCTCAACAGCTCTCTTTCAGGATCCTTTTCAAGATTTTCGGGATCGAGATACCTTTGGTATGAATATATTATCTTTCCAAGATGGAGACCTATATCTCCCAAATAATTTATTCCATGAGTGGAATATCCTGCTTTCTGCAATATCCTTATGGCTGCGTCTCCTATAATTGTAGACCTTATATGTCCGATATGCAATGGCTTGCCTATATTGGGTGCAGAATAATCAAAGACAACTGTCTTGCCTTCGCCTTTGTCTGACTTTCCGTAATCGCTTCCTCTCTCATGTATCTCACTTAACACTTCTTCAGCCAATCTCTCCCTATTGACAAAGAAATTTATGAACGGCCCTTTTGACTCATACCTTGCTATTATGTTCGGATCCACTTTGATCTCCTGCCTAAGCCATTCTGCCGCTTCGACTGGATTTTTTATTGTAAGCTCAGAAGCGATCTGATGGCATGGCATTGCTATGTCAGCATGTCCAGAGACAGAAGTGATCATATCCCTCAATCTTTCTTCAGCTATGAAATTCCTGTCTCCAAAATTATCTTCCAAAAATCCTTGGACTGACCCCAGTACAGATTCAATTGCTTTATTCATGTGGATTATAGCTCCTTGTAGTTTTATATGTGTTATTGGACAATTGTCGGAATATTTCTGACCTTATCCGGAAATCTTCCCTTTTTTTCCTGTCTATCTGCAAGTCATGCATCTAGGTCCTTCTACAGCAGGCTGTCCAGATTTTATCCTTTCAATCTGAGCTATTGTCGCATCAACATCTCTCTCAAGTCCGGTTATATTATAACAGACAGTTTGCTGTGTCCTTGCAGACTCTCCTTTTCCGTCGAAATACGCTTCCAGCAACACATAAGCCCCGTCTTTTCCCATTATCCTTGCATAGAAGATC
>Ga0209777_10000293_pt1 | contig 85160 bp, 71 predicted proteins | sample FrelakmetHBP12HB_FD_187147 | JGI IMG/M metagenome (GOLD analysis project Ga0209777, IMG submission 187147) | Freshwater lake sediment microbial communities from the University of Notre Dame, USA, for methane emissions studies -HBP12 HB (SPAdes)... | ecosystem: Environmental > Aquatic >...
GATCTGTTCCTGCTGGGTACGGATGGGGCGCAGCGCGAGCAGGTCCCGTATCTCGCGCTGACGAAGCTGCTTGATGACCTCCATCGGGACGGCGTGCCCCTTTCTCAGGCGCCGTGCGGCGAGAGCAGTACGACGAACACCAGGACTGCAGCCACGACGCGGTAGGCAACGAAGACGGTGACGGGCCGGCGTCGCAGGAACTCGAGCATGAAGCGAATCGCCAGAAGACCGGAGATTGCGGCAGCCACGAAGCCGACCGCGATGAGGTTCACCTCAGGGGTCACGCCCGCCTCGTTGGTGAGCAGCTTGCGAGCCTCCCAGACCCCGGCGCCGGCCACCACCGGCGTGGCCATCAGGAAGCTGAAGCGGGCCGCCGCTTCGCGGTTGAGGCCCTGGAAGAGACCCGCCGAGATGCTGATGCCGGAGCGGCTGATGCCCGGGACCAGGGCCAGCACCTGGGCCACGCCTATGCCCAGAGCGCCTCCGAAGGTCAGCGAGTCCATCTCGCGCTGTCTGCTGCCCCAGCGATCCGCCAGCCAGAGGATCGCCGCGCCGACACACAGCATGAGAGCCACGCGCGCCGGTTCTCGGACCCACGACTCGATGGTGTCGGTGAGGAGGGGCCCGACGAGAACGGCCGGGATCGTGGCCACCACGATGAGCCAGGCCATCTTGCGGTCCGGGTCCCCGGCCAACGAGCGGTCGCGAATGGCCGCCAGCCCGGCCGGGATGAGCTTCAGCCATTCACGCCAGAAATAGACGAGCAAGGCCAGGAGCGTGCCCATGTGGAGCATGACGGTGAAGGCCAGTGAGTCGATGAACGGATCCTTCCATCCGAAAAGCCACGGCACGAGGATGAGGTGCCCGGAACTGGAGACCGGCAGGAACTCAGTCAGCCCCTGAGTGAACCCCATCACCAGGGCCTGGATGGAGAGATCCATGGAGCGCCTCCTCGATGTTGAGTGCTCGTGGGAATCGCCGACGGGCGGGGCGGCGCGGTCTCCGGTATGTCGGTGGGCCGGCCATCGGAAGACCGCCGGCCCACCGGCCGAGCCCCTCTTAGCGGATGAAGAGCGGGGCCATCACCAGGGTGATGGTAGCGAGAAGCTTGACCAGGACGTGGAGCGAGGGACCGGCGGTGTCCTTGAACGGATCGCCGACGGTATCGCCGACGACCGCAGCCGCATGGGCCGCGGTCTTCTTGCCGAGCACGTTGCCGTCATCGTCGAGCAGGTGACCCGACTCGATGTACTTCTTGGCGTTGTCCCACGCTCCACCGCCGTTGTTGAGCACGGTGGCCAGGAGAACTCCGGCAATCGTCCCGACCATCAGCAAGCCGGCAACGGCCTGGTAACCGAGCAGAACGCCGACGATGATCGGAGTGGCGACGGCGACGATGCCGGGAAGCATCATCTCGCGGAGAGCGGCGCGGGTCGTGATGTCGACGACGCGGGCGTAATCCGGCCGGCCGGTGTAATCCATGATCCCGGGGATTTCGCGGAACTGGCGGCGAACCTCGACGATGATCGCCTGGGCCGTCGTGCCGACCGCGCGGATCGCAAGTGAGCTGAAGAAGTAGACGAGCATCGCGGCGATCAACGCGGCCACGAAGACGTTGACGTCCTCCAGGTTGACCGAGGTCATGAGACCCTGCTGAACGGTTCGGGTGCCGGCGTCGATCTGCCGCTGGAGGATCAGGTTGATCTTGTCGATATAGGCACTGAAGAGCAGGAAGGCGGCCAGGGAAGCCGAGGCGATGGCGTAGCCCTTGGTCAGAGCCTTCGTCGTGTTGCCGACCGCATCCAGGCGGTCCGTTATTTCGCGCGCACCCGCCTCGGCGCGGCTGAACTCGGCGATGCCACCGGCGTTGTCGGTGATGGGGCCGAAGGTGTCCATGGCCAGGACGTAGGCGCAGGTCATGAGCATGCCCATGGTCGCGACGGCCGTGCCGAAGACTCCACCGACACTGCCCAGTCCCGAATGAGCTCCGAGCCAGTTACTGGCCAGAAGGGCGATGCCGATCGTGATCGCGGTGACGGCGGTCGTTTCGAAGCCGACCGCGACGCCCGAGATGATGTTCGTGGCCGGGCCGGTCTTGGACGCCTCGGCGATCTCCCGGACCGGCCGGTAGCTGCCCGCGGTGTAGTACTGGGTGATGTAGACGAAGGCGACGCTGGTAGCCAACCCGACGACGCCGCAGCCGAAGAAGTAGATCCAGGTCGGGATGCCGTTATCGCCGTTCGCGCCGTTCGTGTTCATCATCACGTTCGTGACGAGGGCGAGCGACGCGGCGCTCAGGATGGTCGTAACCCAGTAGCCGCGGTTCAGAATGTTCATCGGGTTCTCCGTCTCCTTGCCGCGAATGAAGAACATCGCGACGATGGTGGAAACGAGACCGAAGGCTCGAACGACGAGAGGGAAGAAGATCCACGCGGTCGGGTTCGGCCAGTTGTTGGCCACGGCGAGGGCGTAGACGCCGACGCCCAGGATCATGGCGCCAATGTTCTCGGCGGCCGTGGACTCGAAGAGGTCGGCGCCACGTCCGGCGCAGTCGCCGACGTTGTCACCGACGAGGTCGGCGATGACGGCCGCGTTGCGCGGGTCGTCTTCGGGGATCCCTGCCTCGATCTTGCCGACCAGGTCGGAGCCCACGTCCGCGGCCTTCGTGTAGATGCCGCCGCCCAGCTGAGCGAAGAGGGCCACGAAGCTGGCGCCGAAGCCGTAGCCGACGATCAGGAACGGCGCGTCGTGGGTACTCTGGCCGCCGGCCAGACCGCCGTTCACGGCAAAGATGCTCCACACGCCCAGCAGCGAGAGCGCGACGACCAGGAAGCCGGAAACGGCGCCGCCGCGCATGGCCACCTGGACAGCCTCGACCAAACTGCGGCGGGCGGCAGAGGCGACTCGAACGTTCGCCCTTACACTGACGAGCATACCGATGATGCCGCAGGCCATCGAACAGGCCGCACCCACGAGGAATGCGCCGCCCGTACGGATGCCCAACGCGACGCCGAACGTGCCGGTGTCGGCGACGTTGGCGGTCTCGACCAGCGAGATGATGACGAAGATGACGACGGCGCCGACTACGGCGAGCCCGGCGATCGTCGAGTACTGGCGCCTGATGAACGCGACCGCGCCTTCGTTGATCGTCACGCAGACGTCCATCATCTCCTTGGTCCCGGTATCGCGGGACAGGACGTCACGGGCGAGGTAGATCGAGAACCCAACCGCGAGCAGCCCCGCGATGGGGATGAACCACTGGAGCAGACTTGGGTCCATGGGGGGCGAGCGGCTCCTTCTCTTGCGGGCACGGGGGAAACGGTGCGGGACGGCGCGCTTCCTGGGGCTAGGCCCGGTTCCATCGATGAGGTTCGCACTCGGGCCGCGCGGAGTGTATCAACGGCCAAGAGCATGGGTCAAACGTCGGAAAGCCCCCCGAATATGCAGCGCGGACCGCAGAAGCGGGCGGATGGCCCCGCGGGGTCGGGACGTTTGGCCCGGGCGCGCGCGCCCGCTGACCCACGGCAGTGGCAAGCGACGTGCGCAGGAATCCCAGGGTTCAACGCGACGCCGCCTACGGCACCCAGCGCGCGTAGGCACCGTCCGTCGAAAGGTTCGTCAGGCCCGTTCCGTCCGTTTTCGCGATCCAGATGCCCGCCGAGACCGCAGGCGTCTGCGCCCCGACCCGTCCGAAGACAACGAGCGTTCCATCGGGCGAGAAGGACGGCGCCATCTCATTGAATGCCGGATCGCTGGTCATCGGCGTCTGCGACCGGCCGCCGACGGCCGTGTAAGCCAGGTGATAAGCGCCGCCGTTGCCTGCAACCACGAGAACCAAACCGAGGCCGTTGGAGGCGATGTCTCCCCTCGCCGGTCCAACCTGGGTGGCCACGCCGGCGGGGGTGACTCGCCAGCACGCCCAGGTAACGCCGCTGTCATTGGAGGCGGCCAGGTAGAACGCGCCGTCGGACTGGACCCAAACGGGGCGGGAGTTTGCCTGCAAACTGAGCGTCTTCGGCTTGTTCACGTCTGTCATGTCCACGAGCTCCACGGAGTCGTCCGCGCCGCGGACGAGGAGCATCGTGGTGCCGTCCGAGGAAATCGCCGCGCGCGGAGTCCAGGATGGCATTCCCAGCCCTCCGGTCAGGTCGTCGCTGCCGAGCTTTGCGCTGCCGAGGCCGGGGGCGCCGTCGAGGGTCAGCTGCCCCGAGTCCGCCCCGCTCACCAGCGGATATAGCCAGTAGCCCAGATCTGCCCCGCTGCTGCCGCGCCTGGCAACAATCAGGCCCGTGCCGTCCGGCGTGATCGTGGGCGCATACTCGAAGTTACCGCCCGAGGTGAGCGTCGTGAGGTTGTCGCCGCTGAGCGACATCTTCTTGACGACGCCGCCGGTCGCGTAGGCGATCGTCGTTCCGTCGCCACTGATGTCGTAGCCGCTGACCGGCGCGAGCTCGTATGTAACCTCGCGCTGGTTGGATCCATCGGGGTTCATCAGCCAGACGTTGTTGACGCCGCCTCGATCTGAAACGAAGGCGATCTGGTTGAGGGCGTTGGCCTGGGGTTCGCCCGTCGTGAACGACCAGGTCTGAGCAGAGGCCACCTGGCCGTCGGTCCGCTTGACCGCCGAGCTCATCGTGACCGAGTAGGTCGTGTGGGCCGCCAGGGCGTTGGCCGGTGTGAAGACGAGCACATCGGCCCCGGAGCTGGCGGATGTCGCCGTCGGACTGCCGGCCGGACCGCTGTCGTCGGGGAGCGAGATCGCGCCGGTAGAGCCCACGACGGGAGGCGTGATGTTGAACGCGTCGGCGATCGAGGTCGGATCTATCCGCGCGTCGAAGATTACGGCGATCTGGCTGTGGACGCTCACCCCGGCCACGTTCGGTGCCGGAACCAGGGCGGTGACCTTCAGGCCGACGTCGACCGTCTTGAAGGTTGTCGAGTAGGGCGGGAGCTCCGTGCCATCCGTGTCCACCGCCGGGTTGCCGATCTTCACCGTGTAGGTGGTCCCGTACTCCAATGGCTTCGTCGGGTTAAGCGTGAGGACATCGCCGTTCCAGGACGCCTGGTAGGTGGTGTCCGGCTGGAGGACCAGCCCGGCAAGCACCTTCTGCGTGTCCATGAGCCGATCGAACGTGACCTGGACCGACGACGCGACGGCAACCGATTGGGCGCCGGTCACAGGCGAGACCGAGGCGACCGCGGGCGCGCCCACAGTCGTGAACTGGATGTCGCCGGTGCCGCCCTGCGAGTTGCCGTCGAGGTCCTGAACGCCGGCCGCCATGTGAACGTGGAACTTCGTAGAGAGCGGGAGTTTGGCCGACGGCGTGAAGATGAGTTTCAGGCCCTGCCAGTGGAATGTCCCATCGACCGGCGGGGTTATAGAAAAGGCCTTCTCGGCGCTGGCCTGCTCGACATCCTCGCTGAAGCTCACGTCGATCGAGGTCAGAGTCATGGCCAGGCCACTGGCGGCCGTCGTGCTGACCCGGATGGTGTAGGTCGGCGGTAGCCGGTCCACGAATGCGGCGTTGTAGAGCAGGCCCGCGAGAACGACCAGGGCGACCGCCAGCGACAGGGACCTGATGAAGCGGGCGCTCCTGATCCAGCCGAGTCGCTTGGGGAGTTCCACGGGGCAGGACGATAGCACAGCCCCTATACTCGCGACCTTGTGAACCGCCGAACGATCGGTTGCCTGTTCGAGCTGCTCGAGACATTCCTGCTGACGCTGCTGATCTTCCTGATCGTGCAGTTCTTCGTCGCCCAGCCGTATCAGGTTCAGCAGACCTCCATGGAGAACACGCTGATGCCGAATCAGTACGTTCTCGTGGACAAGCTGACGCCCGACTTCAGCGACTACCGCCCCGGCGACGTCATCGTCTTCAGCCCACCATCCGGCTGGGCGCTCGATCTCGCCGGCACCCCGTACATCAAACGGGTCATCGCCGTCGGCGGCGACACGGTCGACATTCATGGTGGGCACGTGTACGTCAACGGCAATCAGCTGAGCGAACCGTACGTGTACGACGGTGAGACGACCGACATGCCGGACAACCGCGGTAAGACCTGGGAGATCGGGCCGAGCCAGCTCTTCGTCCTTGGCGACCACCGCCAGGCTTCGCAGGACTCGCGCTACTTCGGCCCGATCGACCGGTCATTGGTGATCGGTCGTGCGTGGCTCCGGTACTGGCCTCTCAATCAGATGGGATTGATACCCGGGGCTAACCAGCCGGCCGCACCGAACGGGTCTCCGGCGCCATCGAAGGCCCCGTGATCGGGAGGCGCGACCGTCGGGTTGCCGCACATCGAGCCGCATGATTCAGCTGCCCTTGGTAGCGGCCCTGGCGACCGTGCTCGGCGCGACCGTCGCCGTTGGTGCCCGCGATAGCCGCCTGGTTGCCCTGGGGCTCGTTTTCGCCATGGTTGCGGCCCCCCTCGCGTCCTCGCCGGAGCCGGCGGCGCTCGCGATCGCTTTCCGGATCGTCGGAGCACTGTTGGCGGGGTACCTTCTCGTGGCCTCGGCACGGGCGCAGCCAATGTCCAGCGAGGGCCCCGGGATCGGCGGGGCAGCCGAGCTCGCGGCGGCGGCCGCGGCCTTCGCCGTTGGCTGGTTCGTGGGGCCGGTGAAGCCGCTGGCCGGCCCGCTCGCGGCCCAGGCCGCCGGGATTTCCCTCGCGGCGCTGGCTGCCGGGCCGCTGATCGGTCGAGACGTCCTGCGAGCCGGATCGGGCGCCGCCGTTCTGGCGCTCGGAATCTCACTGCTGCTCGAGGCCTGGGTGGGGCCGGCGTCCCCGCTGCAGCAGATTGCGCTGACGGCGCTTCTGGTGGGCCTGGTCGGGGCAACGAGTTTGCTCGTGTCGCCCAGCCAGTCGCCCGCGACGAGACGGCGGTCGGCGGCCGGGGCCCGAGGCGAGGCTGACCTCGCTGGGGCGGCCGACGAACCGGCCGACGGGGGAGAAGCCGTCGAGCCAAGACGGGGTGACGTGCCGGCTGCCCCCGAAGCGGCTCCAGTCCCTATGCCGAATGGCCGGGTATCGATTTCAAGATCGCGCCGGCCGTCACGCCAGGCAGCTCCGGCCGGGCCGCCCGATCGGGCGGCCCGGGCCGATGGCGAGGCCCCTGCTCAGCCGGAGTTCCCTGCAGCGGCGGCCCCGGCGTCAACCCGGGCCCGACGGCTGCACCCGCGCGAGCCGCGACGATGAGCCTGCTCATCTTCCTGGTCGTCTGCGGGACCGGGGCAGTGCTCGGCCTTGCGGATCGGCGGCCCGGCCGGATCGGCCGATGGGCCGGCCCGACGGGCCTGCTGGCCGCCCTGGTGGCCGCGCTCTTCATCGGATCGCAAACCCGCGTCACGGTCGGGGACGTGAACCTGGCCGGAAGCGAGTACTCCGGCCGATTCCTCGCCTGCGCGGCCGGCTCCGCCTTGCTGGCATGCCTGGTGGCAATGGCCTCGGGCTGGCCCGACGAGCTCGCACCGGCAGCGCTCGTGGCGTTCGCCGGGCTGGCCGTCGCCACCACCGCCACGGACCCCTTCGTCGCTCTCGCGGCCGGTGCCGCGTCTGCCACGGCCGGAGCAATCGTCGTCGTCCGTTCCACTCCCCGGGGGCGGCTCTCGGACGGGCGGCTGGCCGAGATCCGAACCATTGCGCTTGTTGTTGCGGCCTTCCTGCTCGCCGCGGTCGCTGTGCTCCGACCCGCCTGGAACGCCGCCAGCGACGTCCCGGTGTTCGTGCTGGCTTTCTTCGGCCTGGGAATCGCCGTGGCGATCCGCAGCGGCGCCGTCCCGTTCCACGTGCCCGCAGCCCGTTTGAGCCGCGTCGCTGTGCCGCTCGCGCCCGCACTTCTCCTGGTCTGGATACCGGCGGGCGTGGGTCTTCTGACGATCAGCTGGAGCGCGACCACTTTCGGAATCAGGTCCGACTGGCTGAATGCCGCAGGCGGGGTCGTGCAAGCGGTTGCGGTGGCGACCCTCGTGCTCGGCGCGCTGGCGGCCCTGGTGCACGACGAACTGGAGGAGATCGCCGCCTATTCGATCCTCGCCGACGCCGGCTTCGTCCTGCTTGCCTTCGCCTCGCGCAGCAGCGCCGCGGCCGAACCGGCCCGGCTGTGGCTCCTCGTCTTCGTCGCCGCCAAAACAGGCCTGGTGGCCTGGGCGGCGGCCGCCTCGCGCGCTTTCGGCACATCGAACGTGGGACGGCTGCGAGGCTGGCTCCGCCGCACCCCGCTGCTGGGGCTGGCGCTGGCGGCAATCGCAGTCGCCACCCTCGGCTGGCCGGGCGGCGCCGTCTTCGAAGCGCGCTCGACTCTGATCCGGCTGGCCCTGCCCGGTCAGCTGCAGTTCCTATTCGTCGTTGCAACGGCACTTTCGGTTGCCTGCTACGGTCGGCTGCTGGCGGTTGGCCTGCTCCCCCCGACGGAAGATGTCGCTACGGCCCGGAGCGAGCGCCCGCGCTGGGCGGCCGGTGCAGAAGCTATGACGATCGTTGGGCAGGTCGGCAACGAGGCGGCGCAGATCGAGGCCGTGCCGGCCGCATCGAAGCGACGCCGCTCTCGAACGGCTGCCCTGGCGCTGCCGACGCCGGCAGCCACGGCCGCGGTCCGGGGCGCAGACGAATCGGCCGGCACCGTCGCCGGCCTCGCGGCGCCGCCCGACTCCGTACCCGACCGGGTTCCCGCCGACACAGCCCAGGTCGGGCCCGGTTTCCGCCACCAGCTCGCTCTGGCGTGGCGCTTCAACCGAACCCTGGAGGTGAGCCTGGTAGTGGTCGTCGGGGTCTCTCTCGCGGTCGCCCTTGCCTCCGGCGGTCTCGGCGCGGCCGACGCGTCTCGGTTCGGGATTCCGCTGGACGCGGCCGCCCACTCGACCCCGACGCCGGCCCCACTGCCGACCCCTGCCTTCACGACGACGCCGTTGCCGACCCTGGCCCCTCCGGCTACCGCCTTTCCTTCCAGCTCCGTGGGCCCGAGCGGATCGGTTGCGCCGTCAGCCAGCCCGTCACCGGTGAACACAGCCACTCCCGGCCAGAGCAACGGCCGGTGACCTGGCCGCCTCCGTCGACGGTCGACCGACGCGCCTGAGGCGCCCGCGCTGTCGGGTCTTCAGGGGGCCTGCGGCCCCGTGACCCAGCGGTCGATTTCGCGTTCGTAGGACAGCAGCTCGTCGGGCCGGAACCAGATCGCCAGCTCCGTTGCTGCGCTCTCGTGGCTGTCCGACGCGTGGACCAGGTTCTGTCCCATCTCGACCGCGAAGTCGCCCCGGATCGTCCCCGGAGCCGCCTCGCTCGGTCGCGTGGCGCCGTTCATCGTTCGAGCGTATGCGATCGCGTCGGGCCCTTCCAGCGCCAGCGCAACGAGCGGCCCCGACGTGATGAAGGCGACGAGTCCGTCGAAGAACGGCTTGCCCCTGTGGACCGCGTAGTGGCGTTCGGCCAGGTCTCGATCGACATGGACCAGCTTGAGCCCAACGATCTTGAGGCCGCGCTCTTCGTAGCGGGCGATGATTCGGCCGGCCAGCAGGCGCTGGACGCCGTCGGGCTTCACCAGAACGAGGGTGCGCTCGATCACTGTACGGGTACCCCTGATGGATGATGGATGCGATGCGGAGTCTAGCTCCGTTGCCGCATGCAGCCGGCCAGGTCTCAGCGAAGCGGAGGGGGCTCCTCGGCGGGCGCTTCCGGATCAACGGCCGCCGGGAAGGTCGTGGCACGCTCGGACTCCGGCTGAACCGATCTGGGTGCGCCCAGGCCGCTCGCCACGGAGAGATACGCCTTCGCGGCGTCGCCGTCCAGACCGAGCAGCCGCAGAGCGTCGCCCCGAAGGAGCCGGAGCGGAAGATCCTGCCGTTCCCCGATCGCTTCCAGAACGACGCCGGCCAGCTCCGGCGCCAGGCGGATTGCGACACCAAGATGGAGGGCGGCCATCAGGGGTTCGTTGTTCTGCAGGCAGGACCGACCCGCCGCCACTTCGGCGGCCGGTTCGACGACGGAATCCGTTGCGGCGTCGCCAGCATCGGGGGATTCGACGGGCCCTGACGGCAGGGGCTCGGCAACCAGCCGGTCGGTTTCGACAAGGTCCCCCGCGGCCGGCTCCGAAACCTCCCCAGGTTCCAGCCCGGCCCCAGCCGCCACCGCGGGAGCGGCGGGCTCGACCGCAGGGGTCGCGGGCGCGGCCGAAGTCCGGGCGTTCGAAGTCCAGATCGCCTTACGCGGCATCCCGGCGAACACCGGATCGAGCTCCGATAAATGGCGCGCCAGAGCCTCCTCTGCATGGCGCCGCGCATCGGCGTGCCGATTGGCCATCGCGGCCGCTTCGGCTGCGATGACGAAGCCGAGAGCCTTAGTGCCGCCGTCGTCCAGATACGCGCTCGCAGCGTCGCCGGCGCCATCGAGATCGCCCGTCCGCCATCGCGCCTCAGCCAGGTCGAGGAGCGCGGCCATGTCCAGCCTGTCGCGGCTGGCGAGCATCTCGAGCTCGACCCGTGCCGTCGTGAACGAACCCGTCCTCAAGTGGATGCGGGCCAATCGGATCTGGAGCGAAGGATCGTCGGCGGGCAGCGGTGCGACCGGCCCATCCGGCTCCGGCTGCGCTTGAAGGTCGACATTGGGAGCATGAGTCTCCGCCCCGCCCGGGTCGCCGTCGGCCGACGCCGATGCCTGTTTGCTCAGCCCATCGACGGACACGTTCGGGGCGGCTCCGGGATCGATTGCCGCCGTGTCGCTCACCGGGTCGGCCGCTTCAGCAGCCCGGGCGGGGCGCTCAGTCTGGGCAACCCCGGCAACCTCGTCGGGCGGTTCGAGGGTGGTCTGCCCTTCGATCTCGCCAACCTCGCCGCTCAGCTCAGCATCGCCCGCGAGAGCTTCGGGTGCGATTCGAACCAGTATCTCGGCCTGCTCGTCAAGCGCCTCGGGCGAGAGTTGCCGGTCCGGCTCGTCGACCGCCGGAAGCGTCCCGCTCGTCGGATCGCCTGCCCGGGCTTCGGGCCGGCTCGACGGGGCCTCGAGGGGCTCGGCTTCGTGGCGTCGGCGCAGCCTCAGGCCGAACCTCACGTCGCGCCCCCCGGCAGTCGCAGAAGTGAGTCGAGACGGCGGCCCCGCCGCGGCGGCGCCACCACGGCGAGCCGCAAGCCTTCGTCGCGAATCAGCCGGCGGGCGAGAGCATGGATTGCCTCACTCGTCACTGCGTCCAGCTCCGATAGGGCGCCCTCCAAAGTCAGGACGCGCTCGTGAAGAGCTTCTTGCCCGCCCAGCCACGACGCCACGTGGCGTGTCTCCTCCATTCGCAGTTCCAGCCGGCCTGCCAGATAGCGCTTCGAGAGGGCCAGTTCCTGAGGGGGCACAACCTCATCGCGAAGACGCGCCATCTCGTCCAGGATGGCCGCCACAGCGGGAGCGATCTTGTCGGGATCGACACCAGCCGATACTACGAAGGCGCCCGCGTCGACGTAGTCAACCACGTATGAGCTGACATCGTAGGCGAGGCCCTTCTCCTCGCGGACGGACTGGAACAACCGGCTGCTCATGCCGTCTCCGAGGATCGCGTTCAGAACCTCGAGCGTCCAGGCCTCCGGGTCATCTCGCCGCAAGCCCGGCACGCCGAGACAGATCTGGGCCTGGGTCGTATCGCGTCGAACGGCCATCACTCGCTCGCCCGCCGGGAGGGCCGGAGCGGGCTCGAAGATCGACCGGTTGGCCTCGCCGGTTCCGAAAGCGCGCTCGACGAGCGCGACGATCTCGGCGTGGGAAATGTCGCCGGCCGCTGAGACGACCACGTTGCCCGGTTGGTAGGAGGACGCCCAGAAGGCCCGGAGGTTCGCTTCCGGCAGCGATCGGACGCTCTCTTCACTGCCGGCAATCTCACGGCCGAGAGGCGTTTCGCCAAACATGGCGAGATCGAAAAGGGCGTGAACGTGCTCGCCCGGATCGTCGAGGTAGGACCGGATCTCCTCGACGATGACCGCCCGCTCTGACTCGATCTCGGCTCCGCGAAGCTGCGGCCGGACGATCAACTCGCCGAGGACGTCCATGCCACGCGCGGACTCCCGTAACGGAACACGCACCCAGTAGACCGTCGACTCGCGGTCGGTGGCGGCATTGAAGCTGCCGCCGATCCCCTCTATGGCCTCCGAAACCGCGCGCGTGGTGGGATACGCGGCCGTCCCTTTGAAGGTGATGTGCTCCATGAAATGGGCCGCTCCCGCCTCTTCGGTCGACTCGAGGCGCGAGCCGGCCAGGACGTACGCGGCAATGGACACGGAACGCGCTCCGGGGAGGCGCGACGTGATAACGCGCGGCCCGCCCGGTAGCGCTGTGCGTTCGTACATCGAGCGAATGCTAACGGAAAGACGGCCACGTCCGACACGGGCCGCCGGGGCTATCTCAGGAACGGGTGGCCGGCGCCCGGTCGGGTGCCGTCCGGACTGCGGTCGAGTCTGGTGCTACTTGACGAAGGTCTGGATCCAGTCCTTCGCAAAATAGACGACGAAGGCGAGGGTCACGGCGTACATGAGCCAGTGAACCTGGCTCCACTTGCCCTTGAGGAGCTTGATGAGCACCCACGAGATGAAGCCGGCGCCGATGCCGACGGTGATGTCGTACGTGAGTGGCATCAGGATTATCGTCAGGAGTGCCGGCAGACCGTCTTCGACGTCAGAAACGTTAACGTCCTTGATGAGCGTGAACATCAGGTAGCCCACGAGAACCAGAGCCGGAGCCGTGGCCTGCGACGGGATGATGCCCGCCAGCGGCGAGAGGAAGATCGCGAAGAGGAAGAGGACGCCGGTGACGATCGATGCGAAGCCCGTGCGGCCGCCCTCGGCCACGCCGGCCGCGGACTCGATGTAGGTGGTGTTGGAGCTGATACCGGCGGCGCCGCCGACGAAGGCCGCGATCGAGTCGATGATGAGGACGCGCCCGATGCCGGGAACCATGCCGTCTTCGGTCGTCAGGCCCGCTTCCTCGGCGACACCGGTGACGGTGCCCATCGTGTCGAAGAAGTCGCTTAGCATAATCGCGAAGATCGTCAGGAGTGCGGTGATGAGGCCGAGCTTGCTGAAGGCCTCGCCCACATCGAAGTTGCCCAGAGTCGAGAACGATGGAGTCACGGTGAGGGTGTCGGGCACCTTGGTGACGCCGGCCACGAGGGCAACGATGGTGGTCACGAAGATGCTGATGATCAGCGCGGCGCGGACCTTGAGCACGTACAAGGACAAGGTGATCAGCAGGCCGAGCAGGAAGACGAACTGCGCGGTCTGGGTCGGGAAGGCGAGGCCGACGATCGGCGAGCCACCCTGCGGCGTGACGATCATGCCGCGGTTGACGAAGCCGATGAAGAGGATGAACAGACCGATGCCGACGCCGATGGATCGTTTCAACGCGAGCGGAACAGCGGCCATGATCGCCTCTCGGAGTCCGATCGCGACGAGAACGGTGATCGAGAGTCCTTCCAGGACGATGACGCCCATGGCGCCCGCGGGCGTGAGGCCCTTGCCTGCGACGAGCGTGAAGGCCACGATGGCGTTGATGCCCAGGCCGGCCGCCAGGGCAAGCGGGTAGTTCCCGACCAGACCCATGGCGATGGTCATGATGCCGGCGACGAGGGCCGTCGCGGCGGCGTAGGCCGCGAGTTGCTCAGGCTTGAGCCCGAAACCAGCCCCCAGGATGCTCGGGTTCACGAAGATGATGTAGGCCATGACCATGAATGTGGTCAGGCCTGCCCGGGACTCGGTGACGACGTTCGTGCCGCGCTCGGCGAACTTGAAATAGCGGGCTATCGGGCCCATGACTGCATCCACCGATCTCTCCTCCTGAGGTCCCACCTGATCGTTGCCCTCATACGAGCCGCTTGAAACTCGTGCCCGGGCCGCGCCTCCTCCCGACTGCGTCTTCACGCAGCCTCACCACGCCCTCTGGCCCCTCGATATCGCCGCGCCGCGCCCGGCCGCGGATTCGCCAGGTCGGGCTCCCTTACTCGTCCTCGGCAGAATCGGGGCCGAGCAACTCCATCTGGACGTAATCGGACGTATTGAACTCGAGCTGTCGGGCGTCGGCCGGATCACCCGCCGCCATCCCGCCGGGCGCGAAATCGATGGCGACCGTCTCGTCCCCCTGAACCAGGCGATACGTGAGCAGCTGGTCCGGACGGGTCTCGAACTCGAGGTGCTCGAACGAATCCACGTTCAGGCAGATCGAGAGCGGAGTGAAGAACGTCGACGTCTCCGGCTCATTCGCCACGATCCGCTCCACCCAGCCCAGGCCATGCTGAACCAGCTCGTGGCCCCGGTAGTACCGATAGGCGACGGTCTGTTTCTCAAGTGGTCGGAGGACGTTGAGCAGGTCGGTCCGGCTGGAGACGATCCCGCGATTCACGAAGAACTTCGCAGGCGGCAGGGACGACACCACTCCTCCTGGGGCAGCGGGGGTGAAGATTGGGGATGCCGGCGGCGGACAGGCGGATCGTACCTCAGCCGCGCTGGCTGGGACAAGGGCGCCGCCGATTCCATGCGTCGAAAGCTGGGGTCAGGGTTCCGGAGCGCTATCATCGGGCCATGCTGCTCGCGCTCGACATCGGCAACACCAACGTCACCATGGGCCTGGTCCACGGAGAGGCGATCATGGCCGCCCGACGGGCGGCTACGCGAGCCGCCAGCACGCCCGACGAGCTCGAAGTCCTGGTAGACGGCCTGCTCCGCCTCGATGGGGCCTCGCTCGCCGACGTCACCGGCATCTCCGTCGCGTCGGTCGTGCCCACGTTGACCGGAGCGGCCACGGCCATGGCAGAGCGCCGCGGCGTACCGATCCTGGTGGCCGGGCCGGGCAACGTGCCGATGCCGATTCGAGTCCAGCGCCCCACCGAGGTCGGCGCGGACAGGCTCGTCAACGGTCTGGCTGTAGCGCGTCTGTACGGCACTCCGGCAATCGTCGTTGACTTCGGCACGGCCACGACCTTCGACTGCGTCTCCCGCGACGGTGCGTACGTCGGCGGTGCCATCGCGCCGGGCCTCGATCTGGGCCTCGAAGCGCTCGCCTCCCGTGCCGCTCGGCTGCCCCGAATTGAGCTGAAAGAGCCCGAGAGAGCCATAGGCACCGACACGATTTCGGCGATGCAGTCGGGCGTCGTCATCGGCTACCGGGCCCTGACCATCGGCCTGCTGGAGAGGATCCGGGCCGAACTTGGCCACACCGAGAAAGTCGATCCCGCGACGATCCAGGTTGTTCTGACCGGCGGCCTTTCAGCCGCGCCATGGTCGCGAACCCTGCCCGGCGTCGACGCAATCGACCCGGAGCTGACGCTCAAGGGCCTGACCATCCTCTGGGCCCTGGTCAGCGGCGAGCCGGAACTTCCCGGCGACGCAAGCATCGGCTGGACCGGTAGCGCCGCCGGATCGATCCACGTCATCTCGGAGGGCGGGCGATGAAGGAGCCGGCGAAACGCCTGGAAGACCGCCGTATCGCGCTCGGCATCACAGGATCGATCGCGGCGTACAAGTCGATCGAGCTGATGCGCCTGCTCCAGAAGGAAGGCGCGGACGTTCGGGTGCTGATGACGCCTGCGGCGGTTGAGTTCGTCGGCGTGCTCACTCTCGAAACGCTGAGCGGCCATCCGGTCGACGCGGACGTTCTGACGCTCGGGGTCGACGGGCGGATCGGCCACATAGCTGCGGCCAACGACGTCGAGGCGATCGTCGTGGCCCCGGCCACGGCACACTGGCTCGGGGCCATGGCAAGCGGCCTCGCAGCCGACCCCGTGACGGCCGCATGTCTGGCCACGGCCGTACCGGTGGTCGTCGCCCCGGCCATGGATGGCGGCATGTACGCTCACCCGGCCACGCAGGCCAACGTTGCCCGTCTCCGCGAATTCGGCTACCGCCTCGTCGAACCGGAGTCGGGCATGCTCGCTTCCAGTATGGTCGGCCGGGGCCGGCTCGCGGCCCTGGAACGGATCGTCGATGCCGTCGTGGAAGCGCTGAGCGGCCGCTCGGGAGCCACGCCGGCAGACCGGCCCCCTGCCGTTGCCGAACTCGCGCCCGCGGCCGGCGAAGTCGCGGCGGCGGCGCCACCGGCGCCATCCCGAGGCGACCTCGCCGGTCTCCACGTCGTGGTCACCGCCGGCGGCACGGCCGAACCGATCGACCCCGTCCGCTTTGTCGGCAATCGATCGACGGGCAAGATGGGGATCGCCATAGCCGAGAATGCCCTGGCTCGCGGCGCAACCGTGACGCTGGTCCTGGGCAACGTTTCGGTGGCGCCGCCCGCCCGTGCCCACGTCCTTCGGGCGGAGACTGCCGCCGAGATGGGGGCTGCCCTGCTGGCCCTCACCCCAGCCGAGGGGCCCCGTTTCGACGTTCTCGTCATGGCCGCAGCGGTCGCCGATTTCCGGCCGCGCGCGCCGTCGGCCACGAAGATCGGCCGCTCCTCGGGGCTTACCCTCGAGATGGATGCCACGCCGGATCTGCTGGCCGAGACGGCCGAACGCGTCGGGAGAGGCGTTCGGGCCTCCGGCGGCCGCCGACCCATTCTCGTCGGCTTCGCGGCCGAGACGGGTCCATTCGACCGCGTCTCGGAGAAACTCCGCGCCAAGGGCGTCGACATGCTGGTCGCCAACGACGTGACGGAGCCCGGCTCCGGTTTCGGCACGGACACGAACCGGGTCACGATCTACGCGATCGACGCACCGCCCGAGGAGTTGCCGGCCCTTTCCAAGGCTGAAGTCGCCAGGCTGCTCCTCGATCGCGTCTTCGTTCGTTTGGCCGTCACGGAAGGTGGCACGCCGGGCGTAGGATCCGCTGCCGCGAAGGCTGCCCCGAAAGGTCGCTCCGCCGGCAGCCAAACGGCGGGCGCGGAAACAGCCAGGCGAGCGGAGCCCGGTCGGTGAGCGGGACGCCATCGCCGCAGCTGGCGGCACGGTTGACGATCGCTTCCATAGCCCGTCTCTATGCGGCAGGCGAGCGAATCGCGATGCTGACCGCGTACGACTACCCCACGGCCCGCCTCCTCGACGAGGCGGGCATCCCCATGCTGCTCGTCGGCGACTCGCTGGGCCAGGTGATGCTCGGCTACGACAGCACCGTGCGGGTGACGATGACCGAGATGCTGCACCACACCAGGGCCGTGGTCCGGGGAACCCAAAGGGCGCTCGTGGTGGCCGACATGCCGTTCCTCTCCTACGGCGTGACCCCGGAGGCAAGCCTAGAGAACGCGGGCATCCTGATGCGCGAGGGCGGCGCCGGGGCGGTCAAGCTCGAAGGCGGCGAACGAAGCGCTCGCACGATCGAGACGATCGTGCGAGCCGGCATTCCGGTCATGGGCCACATCGGCCTGACGCCACAGTCGATCCACCAGCTGGGTGGGCATCGCGTCCAGGGCAAGACGCGCGAAGCCGGACGCCAGCTCCTCGCCGACGCCCTGGCGGTCCAGGGGGCCGGGGCCTTCGCCATCGTCCTGGAGCTCGTGCCCGAAGGGCTGGCCGCCGCCATCACCGAACGGCTCCACGTGCCCACGATCGGCATCGGCGCCGGTGCCAGTTGCTCGGGCCAGGTCCAGGTCGTGACGGACCTCCTCGGGATGAGCGCCGATTTCACGCCCAGGCACGCCCGTCATTACACCGAGCTCCATTCGATCATCAAGTCTGCCGCCGAGGCCTACCGGGCCGACGTGATTGCAGGAACGTTCCCGGGGCCGGCCGAAAGCACCCGGCTGGACGATGGCATGCTCGACCAGATCCTGGGCCGGACCCCGCTCGACGGGCCGGAGATGGTCGAGTCCAGTCGCGGCATCCCGCTCGACCGGGATCTCTAGGCCCGTGGCGGGCCCGGCTCTTCTTCGAGTCGTCCGCACACGGGCGGATCTGCGCGTCGCGCTGGCCGGCGCCACCCGGCCGGTCGGCCTCGTGCCGACGATGGGCGCCCTGCACGCAGGCCACATTTCATTGATCAGGCGGGCCCGCACTGAGTGCGCAACAGTCGTCGTCAGCATCTTTGTCAACCCCCGCCAGTTCAACGAGATGGCCGACTTCGAGAGGTACCCGCGGGACGAGACGGCCGACCTTGCCGCGTGCGGCGCTGCCGGTGCCGACCTGGCCTTCGCGCCGCCGGTCGAGGAGGTCTATCCTGCCGGATTCCAGACTTCCGTCCGCGTCGGCGCGCTGGCGGAGCCGCTGGAAGGCGAAGCGCGACCGGGCCACTTCGAGGGCGTGACGACCGTTGTGGCCATCCTGCTTGGGCTCGCGGGGGCGGACCGCGCCTACTTCGGCCAGAAGGACGCGCAGCAGCTGCTCGTGGTCCGACGCATGGCCCTCGACATGGGGATCGACACGGAGATCGTCTCCTGCCCGATCGTGCGCGAGCCGGACGGCCTGGCCCTGAGCTCGCGCAACGTGCGGCTCACTTTCGAGGAGCGGGCGGCAGCCTCGGTTCTCCGACGCGCCCTGCTGGCGGCCCGAAAACGATACGCGGCCGGCGAACGGGACGGAGACGCACTTCGAGCAACGATGCGTGACGTCCTCTCTTCGGAGCCGCTGGCGGCGCCCGATTACGTGAGCTGTGCCGACCCGGCCACGCTGCGGGAACTGGCTCGCGTCGATGGCGGAGCGCTGCTCTCCATGGCCGTTCGCTTCGGCTCGGTTCGTCTCATCGACAACGAATCTCTGCCGTAGAGGGAATCGCCGCCCTGGAGACCCGCCGAGGCGGTGGAACTGCCACTCCCCGGGGAACCGCCGCGGCTTCCGCGGCGTCTGCGTCCCGTGCAGCCGATCTCCCGGCGCCGACACAAACCCGGAGGGCGGAACCGTGACCGACAACGACATCGACGAAGCCGACGCCAATCTCAAACCCGAGCACCCGGATGATCCGCCGGCCGGTGTGCACCGCTCCATCGGCCGGGCCGTCCCGGCCCGACTCGGCGGCCGTAGCCGGATCGTCGGGATTCTGGCCCTCGCCGCGACCGCGGCACTCATCGGCGGCGCCTACGTGGTGGGCGGCCCTCCGACCTCAGGCACCCTGGCCGACGCTTCGCGAGCTTCGCTGGCCGACAAACAGCTGGCAGCCGCGACCGCCGGCCCCGCCGGCCTCAGCGTCGACGGACATGGATCGGGCACCTTCGCCGGCGTTCCCAGCGCCTCCAGTGGCCCCGCCCCAGCCGGCGGCCAGAGTCAGCTGATCGCCTCGGTCGACGCGGCTCAAATCGTCAAGACAGGCCAGCTCAGCCTGGAGGTCAGCGACCTTGACGGCGCTCTCGGTCGGGCCCAGGCGACAGTGGCCGGCCTCGGTGGCTACGTCGATCAGTCGAATCGGTCCGGCACCGGCACCGACGCCGCGGCTTCGATCACCTATCGCGTGCCGGCCGACAAGTGGGACGATGCGCTTTCCGCCCTCCGCAAGATCGGGGCGAGGGTGCTGTCCGAGCAGACCGGCACCAGCGACGTCACCTCCCAGGTCATCGACCTCAACGCTCGAATCACGAACCTGAAGACGACCGAGGCAGCCCTTCAGTCGATCATGGCTCGGGCCACCGCGATCGCCGACGTCATCGCCGTCGAGAGCCAGCTCAGCGACACCCAGGGCCAAATCGAGGAGCTGACCGCCGAGCGAGACCACGTCACGAGCCAAGCGGCCATGAGCACGCTAACGGTCACGTTCCAGCTGCCGGCTACGACGGTGACGGCACAGGCGGCCCAGGATTGGACTCTCGGCAGCCAGATCGACCAGGCAGGTGCGGCGCTCGTGCGCATCGGTCAGGGACTGGCCACGGTCGCGGTTTGGGTCCTGGTCGTCGTATTGCCGCTCGCCTTCGGCGCACTGGCCCTGTTCGGGATCTTCTGGGTGACACGGCGTGTCCTCGGACGAGGGCGCGGCCGGAACGCGGTCGCAGGAGCATGAACTTCTCGACGGCGCTGGGACCTGCTGAGGCCGCCACGCTTGTCGGCAGCGAGACCGGCCTCACGCTCTCGGCCAGCGGTCAGTCTCTCGGCGCCGTCTTGCGTTCGACGAGCTGAACCGCGTCGCGCAGCCGACTCAGCGTCTCTGCATCGACCGTGTCGGTGCCCAGGTAGGGGCCGAGTCGCTCGAGGACGTCCACGACAAGCCCGAGGAAGACTCCGGCGTCGGCCAGGAAGAACTGCGGTTCGTTGTTGTATCGAACCAGCGTCAGCCGGCCTTGCAGGACCTGGCGCTCGTCGGCGTGGGCGATCTGGGTCGAGAAGTTGTGGCCCTGGATGCCGTCGGGGTTGTTCAGGTAGTTGAGGGCATTGTCGATGGCCAGGCCGAAACGAGCTCGCCAGGCCACCATCCGCTCCTGCACCTCGGGCGGGATTCTCACTTCGGCCGTCTCGTCGAAGACTTCCGGCGTCACCGTCAGCAGACCCACGAGCGTCGCCCCTGCCCGAGCCCCGAGCATCACCTGGAGCGACCGCTCGAGGGTGAACACTTCGGAGTCGAATCGAGGACTGGTGATGACGTCGGTCAGGAGATCCTCGACGTTGTCCAGTACGCCCGGCTCGGCCAGGGCATTGGCCAGGTGGAGGGTTTCCTCCTTGAACAGGAACTTCTCTTCGTGGTCGAGCATTGTTGCTCCTATCCCGAGCGGCTCAGTTTCGCGGTGCCAATCAGCTCGGGCAACCGGCGGCAGAGTTCAGCGGAAGGATCGTAGCACCGGGGCATGCCGTGGGGCGGTCGTGCGCCGCCGCGGCCGGGGCGATGCCATGGAAGAGGAACGGCCCCGACGCGAGGGGTGCGCCGGGGCCGCGGAATAGTCGGCTGGGGATCGCTCTACGGGTACAGGCCTCGGAGGGAGGTTGCATCCGCCACGCGCTGAACGGCAAGCATGTAAGCCGCCGTCCGCATGTTGACCTTTTCCTTCAGGCTCATCTCCAGCGTGCTGGCGAAGGCCCTGGTCATGATTCGCCGCAGTTTCTCGTTGACCTGATCGATGCTCCAGAAGTCGCGATCGAGGTCCTGGACCCACTCGAAATAGCTGACCGTGACACCGCCGGCATTGCAGAGAATGTCGGGGATCACGAACTTGCCGTTCTTGTAGAGGATCTCGTCCGCCTCGGGAGTGGTCGGGCCGTTGGCGGCCTCGCCGATCAATCGAGCCTTGATCCGTCCGGCGTTTTCGGCCGTGATCTGGTTCTCGAGCGCGGCGGGAATCAGGACGTCGCAGTCGATCTCGAGGAGTTCTTCGTTTGTGATGTCCCTGGTGCCCGGGAAGCCGCAGACCGAGTGGTGCTCCTGCTTCCAGGCGAGGACCTTGTCCGGATCGAGGCCTTCCGGCCGGTAGATCCCGCCTGTCGAGTCGCTGACGGCGACAATCTTGGAGCCCTGAGCGTGCAACAGCTGGGCGGCGATGGCGCCGGCATTGCCGAAGCCCTGGACGGCGACGCGGCACTTCGGCAGTTCCATGCCGAGATGCTTGGCGGCATCTTCGAGGGTGTAGACCGCTCCCTGGGCCGTGGCCTCGTTGCGGCCTTCGGAGCCGCCGAGCGGGATCGGCTTGCCCGTCACCACGGCCGGGGACGTATACCCGACGTGCATCGAGTACGTGTCCATGATCCAGGCCATGGTCTGGGAGTTTGTGTTGACGTCCGGGGCCGGGATGTCCTTCTCGGGGCCGATGATGATGCTGATCTCGGTCGCGTAGCGCCGGGTCAAACCCTCGAGCTCACGCTGGCTGAGCTTCTTGGGGTCGACGATGACGCCGCCCTTGCCGCCGCCGAACGGGATGCCGACGACCGCGCACTTCCAGGTCATCCACATCGCCAGGGCCTTCACCTCGTCGAGGGTCACGTCCTGGTGGTACCGGATACCGCCCTTGGCCGGGCCGCGGCCCAGGTTGTGCTGCACTCGATAGCCCGTGAACACCTGTACCGAGCCGTCGTCCATCTTCACGGGGAAGTGGACGGTGAGCTCGCGTTTCGGTTCGCGCAGAACCTTGCGAAGTCCCGGTGAGAGATTGAGATGCTCGGCAGCCAGATCGAACTGCTGCTGGGCGACATCCCATGCGTTGATCACAAGCGCGTTCTTCTGCTCGGTCGCCATGGGCCGGATACCCTCCAGAGCCAAAACCGTCGAGCGAGCGGCGATCGGCCCTGCCGGCTCGACTATGCCGGCGAGCGGCGCCCATCCCCTCGACGATCCCGACAATGTCGCGGCGGCCTTCCGATTGATCCCGGAAAGCAGCACCACAGGTTCCACTTGGGTCGGAGTATAGCCGTCCGGCCAACGAGTGGGGACTAACCGATGTCATCGGCACCTGGGCTGTATGGCCTAACGTTCCAACACTGCGACTGTAGATTCGCCGAACGAATCGATAGTCCGAACGACGACTGACCTTTGGCCTGATCAGACTTCTCGAACCATGATGCCGCCGCAGGCGCCCGGCCCGACGTGGGCCCCGATGACCGGCCCGATGATCTGGGCGGTGACCACCCTCGGGGCCGGCCCCGGCATTCGAGCGAGCAGTGCCCGACGGAACCCATCGATGTCCGCAGGCGGCGAATAGAGCAGATGCAACTCCGTGACGGGCTCCGCGGCCATGAGCTCGAGGACGCGCTCAGTGGCCTTTGAGCGGGTCCGGGGCTGGTCGGCGACGACCACCAGGCCCTCCTCCACGGTGATGATCGGCTTGATCGAGAGCAGTCCGCCGACGGCGGCCTTGGCGTGGCTGATGCGGCCGCCCTTGCGCAGGTATTCGAGCGTGTCCAGCCCCACGTACAGGCCCACCCTCGCTTTCAGCGTGGCCAGCTGCCGGCAGATCTCCTCGGCGTCGCTACCTGAAGCCGCCAGGGCGGCGCCGCGTAGGGCAAACGTGCCGAGACCCATCGAGGCCGACCTGGAGTCCACGACGGAGATCGGCCGGCCCGGCAGCATCTCGCGCGCCATCCGGGCGTGCTTGATCGTCGCCGAAAGATCCTCGGACAGGCAGATGCAGACGACGGCCTCGTGGCCATTCGCAAAGGCCTCTTCGAAAGCCTGCCTGAAAAGGCCGACGCTCGGTGCCGCGGTGTGGGCAAATGGGCTGTCCGCGGCGCGGACCTTCTCCCAGAACGCCTCCGGCGCGAGCTCGTCCGGAGACAGATAGGTCTGCGCACCGAACGAGACCGACAGCGGAACCTGCCTGATGCCGGTCTCCAGGAGCTGGGACGGTGTGAGGTCGGAGCCCGAATCGGCAACTATGGCGACGGTCATGGCTCGTCCTCTACTGCTGGTGGAGTTGGCAGCGACGGCCCGGCCTGGGCCACCGAAAGAGTGGTTCCGGTGGAGGCGCGCATCGACGGCGGCGCGCCACCGTGGGCCGTCCCTTCAAGGATCCCGCCCTCGTGCGCCCGAAGGTTCAACAAAGCTGCCAGGCCGACCGCCAGCAGGCAGCCGGTGGCCACGATCAGCCCATCGATGCCCTTCCAGGAGGCAGCGATGCCGCCGATGACCGCTCCGATGACCTGGCCGACGCCGAGGAAGACCGAATACAGTCCCATGATCGCGCTGCGATCCTGCTCGAAGCCCTCGCTGACGTCGGCCAGGAGTCCGAGGGCAGCCGGAGTGGCGCCCGAGAGCGCTAGGAGCGCGATCACAGCCACGCCGACAAGAGCGGAGAGCAAAACCGTGGACGTGCCGCCGAGATGGTTAATGGCCAGAATGTCGAAGGTCATCACAACGAAGGCGCCGAGACCCACGAGCAGCATGGTGGTCCGCCGGAAACGGGCGTAGACCATCCCCCAGAAGAGCAGGCCGGCTCCGAAGATGACTGCCAGGACGGCCTCACCGAAACCAATGGTCTTCGCCGAGACGCCCTGCATCAGGAACTGGCTCGAATCGTGGATATTGCCTCTCAGCAGGAGCGGGGCGTGCAGGGCCCACAGTCCCAGGATGGCGTTCACTGCCAGCCATGTCGGCGCGAACAGGAGAACCTTGCGGCTGGTCGCGATCCTCCAGAGGCGCGCCATATCGACGCGTTGCCGGGCCGCGGCCGTCGGCGCGGAAATGTCGGCCCGGCGGTCATGCCGTACTTCGTGAACGCCGTACGCGTAGAGGCACAGGGCCACGGCGTAGAGGCCGCAGTTGAGGAAGAACGCCCGCCGCCCGAGCGCGTCCCACAAGACGGCGCCGAGGGCCGGGCCGATGGCAAGCATGCCGCCCAGCGAGACGAACTCGAAGAGGGAGACCACTCGACCGCGAAGGCCCTCGTCTTCGGCGGTCTCGGCGGCTATGAAGCCGAGGGTCGAGGGAATGGACGCGGCGGTGGAGCTGCCCTCGAGCAGGCGCGTCACGAACAGCACCGGCAGGTGCGTGGTCAGGCCCGTCATGAAGACGGCGACGCCGCCGAAGAGCGGGCCCAGCAGCATGATCACCTTGCGGCCGTAGCGGTCGGCCAGGACGCCGAAGACGATCGCCCCGGCCAGCTCCGTGGTGTAGAACCCGCTGGTGAGGAGCGAGATTTCCCCGGGCCCGGTCCCGCGGTGGCGGGTCATCTCATCGACCAGGAAGACGAGCATGATGCCGGTAACCGCCGTACTCACGCGCAGCACGAACGTGGCAAGCAGCATCGAGACGATGGAGCGATTCATCGGGCCATAGCCTAGCGGTTGCGACCGACGGGCCACGGCCAACAAAGGCATCACTGCTGGGGCGCGCTATCACCTTGAGCACGAATCCACCCGGCGACGTGAGGTGGGGCGGGTGGCAGGCTGCCCTTCGGACCGAGACCGGGCTGGGTCTATACTCGGGCTGCCGGTGGCTCGCCGCGCTCACACCGCCCCTGCCACCGGTGCGGCTTGGAGGCCGACCCGAGCGCGGGCCAACGCAGGGTGGAGCCGTGTCTTCAAATATCGCGCAGAACTACCCCTACTCGAGCGAGAGCGAGGCGGAGCGTGCCGCCAGCCTGGCCCGAACACTCGCCGACCACGACGGCCTCGCGGACAAGGTGAAGGCAGAGTCCATCGGTCTGCCCGAAGAGGGGCGCCGGTGGGTCTGGAAATGCCCGACCGGAGGCTGCACCGGTCTGCTCCATGAGGCCGGCTTCGCCCGCAACGCCCATGCCGTCTATGCGCTGTGCGACACCTGCGGCAAGACCTGCCTGCGCTGACCGGGTTCCGTACGGCGGTGGGACAAAGCCGGAGGACGGTGCCGGCGCGACGCAGTGCACGGTCGCGGTGGGCTGACCCCTTGCACGTCCGCGCCGACACTCGCATGATCCACTCGACGCAATCGCAGGAGGAGACGGTCATGCCGGTACGCCCCGCCGTACTGATGCGCGCCGATCCCCTGCCCTACTCCGCGGCGGGGTCGGCCAGTTCCGCCCTCCCCGCGATCCTATGACCGTCCGCAACCGCCCCACCGGACCCGCAGAGGTGTCTCCCAGCCGGCCACGGGCCGGGGAGCCCGGAGCCTCTCGTGTCAGGCGCGTGTCCGAGCGAATAGCGAGTCTCCCTGCCGCGGCCAGAGTGGACGAACCCACCAGGCGCCGCGCCGGTGTCTTCCGCCGCGCTCTCCGACGCGAGGTCAATCGCATCCGGGACCCGCGGCGCTTGACGATGATCCTCATCCTCGGCCTGGTGAGTGGCCTCCTCCTGGCGGGTCTGGCCATCCGTGGCGACGCGGCGGGGGCCGACACTCGTGCCTACTGGGCGGCAGGCCGGCTGTGGCTCAACGGCGGCGACCCCTATCACCCGTCGGGTCCGTTCATGCCCTACGTTTACTCGCCCTGGATGCTGCCGCTCTTCGTGCCGTGGGCCATCCTGCCGTGGGACGTTGCCTGGTTCGCCTGGCGCGGCGCCACGATCATCGGTTTGCTCTGGAGCGTCCATTGGGCCTACAAGCGCCGGCCGATGACCACGGCCGTCCTGCTCGTGCTGCTGGCCTTTCCCCTAGCCGCGAACCTGGATACCGGCAACATTAACCTGCCGCTGGCCTTGCTGTTGTTCGGAGCGCAGTTCTCCGGACCGGTGTTGGCCGGATTGCTCTGGACGGTGGCCACCACGGTCAAGTGGGTGCCTGTCGTGTTCTGGCCGATCATGTCGCCACGAGGACGGCTTTGGGGCCTGTTATGGCTGATCCTCGCCCTGTTGCTCACCGCTCTGACGCTGCCGCAGACGCTCGTCCAGCTCCAGGTCCTGTTCTCGTTCCAGCGTCCGCTTCGGGTCGACTACCTGGTCTTCATCTGGGCTGTCGTCCCTTGGGCGTGGCGCCACCCTGAGGCGTTCCGCTGGCTGATCCCGTCCACGTGGCCGCGCGCCGCGCAGGCCGGCGCCGCGGCTGCAAGAGTCTGGAGCCTCCACTGGCGGCGCAGCCCCGGGCGAAGGGCCGAGATCCTCCGGCGTGTCATGCGCGCGCGAGTCCGGACCTTCTTCGGGTTCGGCGCCTGATCGACGGGAGCTGAGCACGCGGCCAGCTCGGAGGCCGCAGCCGACGGGATCGAATCCACGGTAGCCCTCGCCGTGGGCCACGCTCGATGGCCACCACTGTCAGAACGCCGTGCGGCGCATTTCTCGTTCGTATTCGGGAAGTAGCGGCCGATGACCGACAGGTCGAACGAACGCAGGATCGACTCCTTCGCCTCGCGAGCCAGCAGAAACTCAAACGATCGGCGCACCATGGCGCAGGGATCGCTTGAAGCCGGATCGAACCGAGCCAGCCCGGCCTCCGAAACCGCGACCTCGAACTCGCGGCTGGAGCCGTGATCGGTGACGGTAACGGCGAGCAGCCAGCCCCCGTCGACTGGCGAGGATTCGACCTCGATCTCACTTATCTTGGCGCCTCCCGATGATCAGGCCGCCTCCGAGCGCGGAATGGGGTTCGTGCACCGTTTCGCCGCGCGAAGACGGCGACCGTTCACCCCCATTGGCCTGGTAGCCCACCAAACACGTAAGGCTGCTCGTCTCTCGGCGATCGATGCCCGAGCCGCCGAGCCCAACGCTGGAGTGCCCCGCCCACATGGAGTTAGGGACGGGTCGAGGCAACCACCAGGCGCCAAGTATGCGGGTGCAGTCGCGAATAGACCATCGGTTCTAGGTGCCCTTGATCGCCGCCAGTTCCGCCGACCGAGGATCGGCGACTGCCCCTGTAACGCTACGTCGAATTGTGCCCTATGAGACGTCAGGGTCCGGCACGTGGCGCTCGCCGAACATGAAGAGACGGCGAGCCTTGCGGCCCGCCGTCTCGGTGCAGGGAGATCGATAGGAAGAGGTGCTCCCCGCGTGTCGTTCCTCGGAACGCTATCCGAGGGCGTACTTGACGACCGGGATCCTCTGAACGATCGCGACCTTCGCCACAGCCGTGTCGAGGGCGTAGGCACCGGCGCCGACGAAGGCGATCGTGCCCGCGATGACACCGTACATGAGCTGCTCGTTGAACGGGCCGGTCGCGAAGCTCCAGTTCGCAACATAGAAGAGCGTCATCATGACGGCGCCTGTGAGGCCCGCGAAGCGGGTCGCCAGGCCGAGGATCAGCGCGATGCCGACCGCGCACTCACCGAAGACCACGAGCGTGTCGATGAGCGACATGAGCCCGGCATTGCCGGCGAGAGAAACCCAGAAGCCGTGGGTCGGGTTGACGATCGCCTTGGGGTCGCTGCCGAGCCAGGCACCTGTCGTCGCGAACTTGAGGAAGCCTGCGGCCGTGAAGGGCGTCCCGCTGGCCCACATGAAGAACTTGTCGAGGCCGGCAAAGAGAAAGCCGAAGCCGACCACTGCCCTCAGGACGAAGATGCCGCGATCTTTGTGTTCCATCGTTGTTCCCTGCACCCTTTCACTGCCGGTCTGCAATCCCGGTTACTCCCGGGTGCCAGACCCATGAACTCGATGGATCAAATGTATACGTAGTTACTATTCGCCCGGTGTGCCGTTGGTCCCGTTTGGCATAGGCCAGTCGGACCTTTAGAACACCACCGCAGTTACCATTCGTTTGTTTGAGGCAAACGACAGACGCCCGCGGGCTAACTCGCACTGTCTTACTTATCCTTAGTTGGCTCAGACGACAGACAACCGGGGCCAATGCTCACTAGGCTACTGAACATTGTTTGGAGCAAACGACAGCGCAATTGCCGACATCTATGGGCGCACTCAGGGTTGGCGCAGTCCGGCAAGCAAGGCAACCCAGGATCGAGTCGATGATGTGGCGCTGCGCGGCACCCAACCGCAAGTCGGCTAAAGGCACCCGAGAGACGCTCAGCGCCGAGACAGCCAGCTCTCCGCCGCAGCCACTACGTCCCCCGGCAGTCCGATCGGCAGATGGACGGCGAGCAGCGCAAAGGGATCGGCCGCCGCCACTTCCGGAGGCAGCGGCCGCTCCTGAAACGCACGACGGAGAAGTCGCTCGGCCACTTCCCGGCGCACCGCCCGGGGCAGCGGGTCCAGCGGATCGCGCTCGGCGACGGTATGAAGAGCCACCAGGGCGCGGCCGCCGCGGCCCTGCTCTTCGACGAGCGCCTCCAGCATGGCCGTGGCCAGGCCGCCACGCCGCCACTCGGGCGCCACGCCCAGGGCCACGAGCCGGTCCACGGCGTCCAGCGGCGTGGGCGCCGCCAGCGCAACGCCGACGAGCCACTCCCCGCTGACGGCACCCGTGGCGACGGCGCCGTCTCGAAGCGCGGCGCGAAGCAGCTCGGCGGCGAGTGCCGAGTCGGCAGGACTCATCGCTCGCGGTGCCACGGCCAGGGAGTCGAGCGCGGCCGGCGTAAGAGGCACGACCACGGTCGGCGTCTCCCGGCGGGCCGGCGGCGCTTCTGCCGCCGGCGCGGTGCGCGTCGCCGATTCCGGCACCGCCCCGTCGAACCGCCACCAGCCCCGCTCCTCGGCAACGCTGAGCAGAGCCGGCACCGTGACGGTTCGAACGAGCTCAACCGTGCGCCGGTTCTTCTCGGCCGCCGGCCTGCCGATCGATCGATCGATCGGCAGGCCGGGCGCATCCTCGAAACTCTCGGGCAGCGGCGCGTCGTCCCAGCGCGCGGCGGTTCCCGCCCAGCGCGCTCGCCACGATGCCGGGAGCATCCGAGGCGCCTCCCGGTGTGCTCCGGCCAGCCATGTCAGCGCCCAGACTCGAGGCACGACGTGGTAGACGGCGTAGCCGCCACCGCCGGTGGCGAGCCATCGTCCGCCGGCGTATCGATGGGCCATTCGATCGACCAGCCGGGCAGCCTCGCCCATCGACGTCGTCGTCAGGGACATGTGCGCCAGTGGATCCCAGGCGTGACCGTCGGCGCCGTGCTGGCTCACGACGATGTCAGGCCCGAATGCCGCAGCCAGGACCGGGACCATCGTCCGCACCGCGCTCAACCACGGCTCGGGTCCGGTGAGCGGCTCGAGCGGCACGTTTACGGAGGTGCCCGCCGCGATTCCCTCCCCCAACTCGCCGACGAGGCCGGTGCCAGGGAAGAGCGTCCGGCCCGACTCGTGGAAGGAGACCGTCATAACGCCCGGATCGTCGTAGTGGAGCGACTGGACGCCGTCGCCGTGGTGGACGTCCAGGTCGATGTAGAGGACGCGCAGCTCGTCGCGCCTCGCCCTGGCGATGGCGAGGGCCGCATCGTTGTAGATGCAGAAGCCGCTCGCCCGCGCCCGCATGGCGTGGTGGAGCCCGCCGCCGGGGTGGTAGGCGTGGTCGACGTCGCCGCGAAGGATGGCTTCGATTGCCCGGATGGACCCGCCGGCAACGGCCGCGGACGCCTCGTGCATGCCGGCGAAGGCGGGATCGTCGCCGGGCCCGATCCCCGCCTCGGGTGGTCCCCCGGGATCGGCCGAGAAGCGGCGCACCGTAGCGATGTAGTCGGCCGTGTGCAGCCACTCGAGCTCGTCGTCGGCCGCAGGCTCGGGAGCCAGACCCGGCTCGGCCCCGACGTGCCCCAGCAACTCGATCCCCGGGCCGAACCGCCTAGGGCTGAGCGGATGCCGCGGTCCGAAGTCGTACGCGAGCGAGCGAGGCCCGAAAACGAGGAGCGGTCCGTCAGCCATGGCCCACAACGTCCCAATGATCGCGCAAAGGGCTGGCGGCGTCGACGGTCTGTGTCGACGGCCGGGCCGGCGGGAAGCCGAGGCCGGTGGTCAACGATAGCCGTTGCGGCGCCGGTTACGCTGCCGGCATGAACGCTCGCGATTCAACGTTCCTGATCCGCTCCGTGCGGCCGGACGAGTACGGGACTCTGGGCGAGCTGACGGTTGCGGCCTACCACGAGACGCCGGACGTCAGGCATGACCGGCGTGCCTACTATCGCCGGCTTCGCGACGTGGCCACCCGTGCCGAGGTCTCGTCGGTGCTGGTCGCGGTCGGACCCGCGGGCGAGCTTCTCGGTGGTGTCACCTACGTCCGCGGCCCCGACGACCCCTACTCCGAGGGGCTGCTCGAAAGCGAGGCCGGGATGCGAATGCTGGCCGTAGATCCGGCGAGGCAGCGGCAGGGCGTCGGGCGAGCGCTCACACAGGCCTGCCTGGACCGCGCCCGCGCCGCCGGACGGCAGCGCCTCGTCCTGCACACGGCCTCGTGGATGCCCAGGGCGATCCGACTCTACGACGCCATGGGCTTCGACCGCCGGCCCGACCGCGACTTCGCGCCTGTGCCCGGCATCGATCTGATCGCGTATGCGTTCGAACTGGGACCGGTCGCCGGGCAGCGGACCGGGTGAACCCGGGAGGCCGGGGCCGCCGGCTGCACCATCCGCTGTTGCCCATGACCTGGGCCCGGGGCCCGGCTAATCGATCGACGGCAGGCTTGCAGCTTTGCTCACGGTCGGGCGCACCGACTCAGCCGATCCGCTTCCCCGACCCCCACCGACTCGCACGAATCCACGCAGAACGGCGACGGTTGCGACGGCTTCTGCTCCGAAGGTTATCGCGCCGTTCATCACCAGTGCGGCGGGAGTTCCCCACAGGCCGCCGACGCCGCCGGTCAGCCCGTTGCCAATCGGGGTTGAACCCGTGAAGACGGTCGTGTAGACGCTCATCACCCGGCCTCGGAGCCGGCCGGGGACGGTCACCTGCACCAGGGAGTTAGCGCTGATTGCGGTCGCGATGGCGCCAAGACCGGCGAAGAAGACCGCGACCAGCGCGACCGGGTACGAGTCTGTGGCGGCCAGCACCATTTCGGAAACGCCGAGCACCAGGCCGCCGCCGATTAGAACACGGAGCCGTGGCTTGTGGAGCATCGCCACCGACAGCGCGGCAACAAGGGCCCCGGCCCCCATTGCCGCGTAAAGGATCCCGAATCCCGTGGGCCCCGCGTTCAGGACCCCGGCGGCGAGGACCGGCAGAACGACGTTGAAGTTCATACCGAATGTTGAGACGGACCCGATCACGGCGATGGCCAGCAGCACCACCGGGGTGTGGAAGACATATCGCAGGCCCTCGGCCAGGTTCGAACGGACCTCCACCAGGCTCCTCGGCATCGCCAGCCGAGCGGCCGGCATCAGCTCGTTCTCGCGCATGGCCAGCAAACCGATCACCACGGCCCCGTAGCTGAGGCCGTTGAGCACGAAGCAGAGCGCCGTTCCCACGATGGCGATAAGGAGTCCGCCGATGGCCGGCCCCACGATCCGGGCGCCGTTGAATACGGCCGAGTTGAGGGCGACGGCATTAGCGATGTCGTCACCGCCGACCATCTCGACCACGAACGACTGGCGCACGGGCATGTCGACCGTATTGACAAGACCCAGCAGGAACCCAAGGACGAACACGTGCCAGACCGCGACGACGTGGAAGTAGACGAGTCCACCCAGCACGAGCGCCAGCAAAGCCGCCGCCGTCTGAGTCCCGATCACGGTCCTCCGCTTGGGCCAGACGTCGGCAACGATGCCCCCGAACAGCCCCAGCACCAGGACCGGCAGGAATTGCACCGCGCCAAGCAGGCCGAGATACATGATGGCCTGCCGGGGTCCAACCAGCGTAACCAGCAGCCAACCCTGGGCGACCGTCTGCATCCACGTCCCGGTGACGGAGATCAGCTGGCCGAAGAAGAAGAAGCGGAAGTTGCGGTGGCGCAGGGCGCGGCCGGCGGCCGCAAACCGAACCCGCCCACCCAGGATCACTGAGCGCCCTCGCGCTCCGGCCCAGGATGGGTCTCGACACTTTCATAGGAGCGATGCTCGCCCCGCATGAGCGACACCACGGCCCCCAGGGCGCTCGCCGCGACCCCCGCGAGAAAAGCAATGTGGAGGGCGTTCATGAACGGCACCAAGCTGATTCCGCCACCGCCGATCTGAGTCCCGGAGAAGACGGCCACCAGCACCTTTGGGTCCATCGAGGCCGACACCAGGCCGATCGCCAGCGCGATCGAGACCACGAATCCGGATTGCATCAGCATCATACGAGTGCCGGCACCCACGCCCCGCTTGTTGGGCGGAACTACGCCCATCACGGCGCTGGTGTTGGGCGAGTTGAAGATGCCCGAGCCCGCTCCCACGACCAGCTGCCAGAAGGCAAGCTGCCAGTAGGGCGTGTCGGTCTGGAGAGTCGTAAGCCCGGCGAGGCCCAGGCCGGTGATGACCATCCCGGCCGTGGCCAGCCCCCGCGAGCCGTAACGATCGGCCAGGACGCCGCTGATGGGCGAAAGCACGATCAGGCCGATGGCCAGCGGCGCGAGCATGAGACCGGCCGTGACCGGGTCCTCGCCGCGGGCTCCCTGCAGGTAGAACACCAGCAGGAACAGCACGCCGTTGCGGGCGATCGCGTTCAGGAAGCCGGTCAGGTTGCCCATGGCGAATAGTCGGTCGCGGAAGAGCGACAGGTCGAGCAGCGGGGCGTGGTGGTGAGCCTCGACCCACAGGAAGATCGGCGTTGCTACGACGAAGGCGAGGAACCCGCCCACGACCCACCAGGTCGTCCAGCCGTACACGCCCCCGAATGCCAGGGCCATCATCAGCCCCATCAGGCCGACGAAGTACAGCACCGAGCCGACCCAGTCGATCTCAACGCGCCGATCGTGAGGGACCTGATCGACCAGTATCAGGCCGGCGCCGGCGACTCCGATCAAACCGATCGGGACGTTGAACCAGAAGATGGTCCGCCAGCCGAAGCCGGTCAGCCAGCCGCCGAGGATCGGGCCCATGATCGCGCCCGCACCGATGACCATGGCATTGATGCCGAGGGCCTTGCCGAGCTCCGGGCGAGGGAACGCGTCGGTGACCAGAGCAGTGGCGTTGGCCATCAGGAGCGCCCCGCCGACGCCCTGGACGAGGCGCCAGGCGATCAGCTGGGTCGCGTCCGGCGCAACGGCGCACAGGATCGAGGCGATCGTGAAGATGACGAATCCCATGGTGTACGAACGCGCCCGGCCGACCATGTCGGCGACGCGTCCTGCGTTCAGGACGAGGACGGTGGCGACCAGGGTGTAGCCGACGACGATCCAGAGCAGGCTGAAGATGTCCGTGTGGAGGTCGCGCAGGATCTCGGGCAGGGCGATGATGAGCGTGCCGCCGGTCAGCGAGGCCATCAGGGCGCCGACGCTCGTCACGGCCAGAACCCACCAGCGGTAGCTTTCGTGAGCCGGGTTTACGGCACGGCGGACGGGGTTCTTCACCCTCCGCTCGCTCCGAGTTCCTCGATCTTCGCGGCCGTCCGGGACCTTCGGCCCTCGGTCTCGCTCACCATGGCTTCCAGTCGATCGATCTTGCCGCGGAGCATATCGATCTGGTGGTCGTAGCGGACCAGCCGGTCGCGCAGGATCTGCGCGCGTTCGGCCGAATCGCTTGTCGCATGGTAGGCGGCGTGACCGCGCTCGCGCGCTGCCTCGTCTTCGAGCAGCTGGGCGATCTCGGCGAGCGAGAACCCGGCATCGTCGCGAAGCCCCTTGATGAACCGAAGCCGATCGACGTCCGTTTCGTCGTAAAGCCGGTAATCGCCGTCGGAGCGCGCCGCCGGCCGCAGGAGGCCCAACTCCTCGTAGTAGCGCACGGAGCGAGGCGTCAACCCGACTTCGGCGGCGGCTTCCTGGATTCGCAGCAGTCGCACACCTGCGGGTTCGAGCTCTTTCGGTCCCGGCATGATTGAATTCTAGCGGAACATTGCCGTTTACGTAAAGGTATGGGTTTGGACCCGGCAGCCGGGGGCGACATTGCTGACCGTCGGTCCGGCGCACCGCCCCTGCCTCGACGGGGGCGGCCGGCACGACGGTCTCCGGCCCGGCCCCGCCCGGCCCGGCTCTGCCCGTGACACGCAAGCTGTCACTAGCCCGCCGCAGTCTCTGGCCATGGAAACCGTCAGGCTGGTCCAGCTCCCCTCATCGCCGATGCGTCAAGCAAGCGTGCGCGTCGAGGCCGCTCGGATCGTGGTCGAGCATCTCGTTCTCGACGACCCCGTGCTGGCCGCGTTCGTCGCCGAACGCCCGGACGAGGAGCACGCGGCGCTGATGGAGCGCGCCCTGCGGGTAGGCCTTACGGCGATCTAGAGCCTCGGTATCACGGTGAACGTCGATGCGGTCCGGGCCGAGTTCCAGGGGCTGCTGCGGCAGACGGAGGCCGCCAACGAACGCGCGGCCACCGCGCTGGATGCGGTCCTGCGGCAGAACTTCGCCGACGGAGAGGGACGGCTGCCGCGGACGCTGGAGAGATTCCTGGGCGACAAGGGCCAGCTGCAGGGTTTCGTGGACGACCTCTTCGACGAGGCGAAGCGCGATAGCGCCATCGGCCGGATGAAGGTACTGCTCGGTACGTACTTCGACGGCGACGCGTCGCGGCTCGCCCAGCTTCTCGATCCCACCCGGCTGGGCTCACCGTTGCACCAATTCCGATCGGAGATGGCGGAGGGTTTCAAGGTCATCGCGAGAAGCTGGCCGCCCTCGAGGCGGCCGGAGCAGCCAGGGCGTCGGAGCGCGCCAAATCGACCGCGAAAGGCGGGGATTTCGAGAGCGTCGTCGAGGCCATGCTCGGCGCCCTGGCGCGCGGCTCGGGCGACATCCTGGAGCGAACCGGCACTGAGGCCGGTGCCCTGATGAGCTCGAGGAAGGGCGACTTCGTCCTGACCGTGAACGCGGAGGCCACCGCCGGAGCCGAGATCCGGGTAGTGGTCGAATGCAAGGACCGCTACATCTCAGGTCGAGCCATGCGGGACGAGCTGCGCGAAGCCAGGTCGAACCGCGATGCGGCCGTTGCCCTGGTGGTCTTCACCGCGGCCCACGCCCCGGCGGGCATCGCCCCGTTCGACGTCCGTGCCGGCGACGTCTACTGCGTCGTTGACCCGGCCGCGCCGGATGCCGCCACTCTCGAGGCGGCGGTTCGGCTGGCCAGGCTGCTGGCCCTCCAGACGCTGCGCGAGCACGACGTCGAGGTGGACGCGGCGGCCGTGGCAGAAGCGCTCAAGGGGGTGCGCGAACAGCTGGAGACCATCCGCGCCCTGAAGCTGACGCTGACGTCAATCGGCACGAGCGCCAAGGATGTCAACGCCGGCCTGGATCGGCTGCGTGACGGCATCCTGGCCCGCATCACCGAAGCCGAGACCGAGCTCCGCCGACGCTGAGCCGCCGGGCCGCCGACTCGGCCGCGGGCGGGGTGATCGGCGCTGCGGAACGGGCACCGGGCTGCGCTGGACGGAGGGCAGGGCTGCGCTACTCTCGGGCTTCGCCGACCCTCCGAGAAGGGACGCGATGCAAGGAGCGATGCAATGGCGCGTTCGATGTGGAAGGGGGCCATTCAGTTCGGCCTGGTCACCATTCCAGTGAAACTCTTCCTGGCCACCGAATCGAAGGGCGTGAGCTTCAACATGCTCCACGCCGACTGCCACGGTCGAATCCAGATGAAGACCTACTGCCCGATCGACGGCACATACATCGAGCGAAGCGACACGGTGCGCGGCTACGAGTTCTCGCCGGGGCAGTACGTTGTCGTGACGGACGAGGATCTCGCGGCCGTACCGCTCGAGACCGTCCGCTCGATCGAGATCGAGCACTTCATCCCGATCGAGTCCGGGCGTGAGACGACTCGCTTCGTGAAGGGTGCGTACTACATCGAACCGGAGCCGATCGCGCGGAAAGCCTTCTATCTGCTCAAGTCCGTCCTCGCCGAACGGGGCCTTCGGGCCGTCGCCAAGATCGTCCTGAAGGATCGTGAGCAGCTGGCGGTGATCGACCCCTTCGCCTCTACGATGATCCTGTCCACTCTCCACTGGCCGGACGAGGTTCGGTCACTCGACGAGCTGGCGCTGCCCGAGGCCAACGTCGAGATCAGGCCGACCGAGCGGGCGATGGCCGAACAGCTCGTCGACGCCATGACGCATGAGTTCGAGCCTGCGACCTACCGCGACGAGTACCGTGAAGCGCTCCTGGAGATTATCGAAGCCAAGGCCGCCGGCACCGAGATCGCCGCGCCCGCCCAGTCCCCCTCATCGGGCATCACGGACCTGGTGGCCGCCCTCGAGGCGAGCGTCGCCGCCGCCAGAGCTGCCCGCGCGGAGTCGGCTCCGACCACCCTGGCCGAGGCCAGGCCCCGACCGCCCCGGAAGGCCGCCGCTCCTCGCGTTCCGGCGAGGGTCGCCGAAGTCGAAGGGGAAGTCGAGGTGGCACCGGTTCGCCGCCGCAGGTCGGCCTAGCGCGAAGCCTTTCCAGGGCTCAGGGCACCGGCCCGAGACTCGAGCGGCAGTCCCCGGCCGGATCGCGACCGCTCGTCGACGCGATCGCTCGGCTAACCTACGTCCATGTCCGGACATCCGTGGCCGCTCTTCGATCTGTACCTGAGAACGCCGCACCTCGAGCTTCGCCTGCCGACCGACGACGACCTAGTCGAACTGGTCCGGGTTGCCCGGGCCGGGATCGTCGACGCGGAGACGGTCTTCCTGGTGCCCTGGCACAGGCTCCCCTCGCCCGCTTTCGAGCGCCAGTTCCTGCTCCATTCGTGGGGCGAGCGCGGGCGATGGAGTCCGACGCGATGGTCGCTCGGGCTGGCGGTCTTGTCGGAGGGGCGTCCGGTCGGCATGCAAGAACTGAACGGGACCGACTTTGCGATCAGGCGCACCGTCGCGTCGGGCAGCTGGCTGGGGCGCGAATTCCAGGGCCGGGGGTTGGGGACCGAGGCTCGGGCCGCCGTTCTCGCCCTGGCTTTCGACGGCCTCGGCGCCGACGCGGCCGAATCAGGATACTTCGAGGGGAGTGCCGCCTCGGCCCGCGTCTCGGAGAAACTCGGCTACCGCATCACCGGGGATGAAGTGTTTGCGATCGAGGGCAAACGCGCATTGGAGATCAAGGTGCGCTGCACTCGCGAAACCTGGAAGCGAGACCTGGTACCGGTCACGATCGAGGGACTGGAGCCCTGTTTGAACCTGTTCGGGGTCGGCGAACTCGGTGCCGACGAGTGGACTTCCTTCCTAGGCCCCTCGTGAGTCGCCCGGCTAGCGGTCGTCGGCTCTTCGGCCGACCAGCCACCAGGCGAATGGGAATGTCCCGGCCGCGATCGCGAGCTTGATGGCGTCGCCGACCAGGAACGGCAGCAGACCCTTGTCGATGGCGACCTGGGGCGAGAGGTGGGCGGCGATCGCGAGCCAGGGTACGCCGATGGCATAGATCACGACCTCGCCGAGGATCATCGCGCCCACGGCGCCGCTGACGTGGCGATCCCAGCCCAGCTCCGCCAGCCACCCGACCAGGGCCCCGGCGAACAGGAAGCCGACCAGGTAGCCACCCGGGGCCCCCAACACCACGCCGCCCGAGCCGATGCTGAAGATCGTGCCCAGCCCGTGGGACTCGCCGGCGTAGACGGGCAGGAAGAGCCCGAGGATCAAGTACAGCGCCACCGACATCGCGCCGCGGCGAAAGCCCAGGGCGCCGCCGACGACCAGCACCGCGAGGGTCTGTCCTGTGATCGGGACGGGGTTGTCGGGAAGCCAGATCGCCACGTTCGCGGTCAGCGCAATGAACGCTGCGCCGAGGCAGACCAGGGCCATGTGTCGAAGTCGAGCGCTCATTCGCTCGCCGACTCGGATCGGGACCAGGAAATCGGCAATCGTGATGCCGCGCTCGGCGGCCGGAAGACGGTTCAACTGGTGAGTCGCAAGCATGCGTCGTTGATCCTTCTGCGGCGCGGGCTGCGGCGCTGGCACAACCGGGGACTCTGCTCCTGCTCCGGATTGGCCGAGTGTAACAAATGGGGCCACCGGAGCGAGATGAGCGAGCGGAAATCGGGCCGACGGCCTGCTATTCGTGCTGAAGAGCTCGCACGATGGACAGGCGGCTGGCCAGCCTGGCCGGGTAGATCGACGCAAGGATGCTGACCAGGATGCCAAAGCAGACGGCCAGGGCGATGGATTGCCAGGGCGGATCGAAGCCGAGCCCGAAGCCCCCGCTCGACCAGGCGACGAGCAAGGCGCCCACCAGCAGTCCGACCGCAGCTCCGACGATCGATCCTGCGACGCCGAGGACGCCGGCCTCGATGACGACCATGCCCCAGACCTGGCGACTGGTCATGCCGGTCGCTCGCAGCACGCCGATCTCTCGGACGCGCTCGAGGACGCTCATCGAGAGGGTGTTGACCATGCCGAGCCCCGCGACGAGCACCGCGATCAGGGCGAGCGCATCGAGAAGCCGGAAGATGCGGTCCAGGGCGTCGCCCACGGTGCCGGAGACTTGATCCAGGGCGTTAGGTTCGAGGGCGTAGCCGGTGGCCGCTGCATCGAAAGCGATTCGTGCCGTCGACTCCTGGCCGGCGACATATCGAACCGCGTAGAAGTCGGCGCCGACGACCCCGAAATGGGTCAGCGCATCCGACCAGCCCACGAGGATCGCCTCCTGGGAGCCGGTCGGTATCGAATGGGCCACGATGCCTGCGACGCGGAGCCGGGTCGGCGACGGACCCGTCGCGAACTCCAGCGAATCGCCCACGCGGATTCCCGCCGTTTGGGCCAGCGACTCCGGGACGATCACCGAGCCGCCCGAGTCGACCGCGGTAAGGGCCGAGGAACGGTCGCCCGAGATGAAGTTGAGGCGGCCGTCGGCGAGATAGTCGCGGCCCACGATGGCCGCCGCCTCCTGGAGCACGGTCGTGTTCCGCGGGCTGCCGCCACTCAGCGACGTGGAGACATACGGCACACCGAAGATCCCAATCGGCGAGACGGATTTGACGCCCGGCGTGGCTGCCAGCTGGTCTCGAATCGGATCCGTCAGTGTGACGGGCCGAATCGACGTCAGCAATTCGCTACCGGGGATCGTCTCGGCCAGCCAGCTCGATCCGATCCGGCGGACGTCCTGGGCCGCAGTTGCCAGGGCGACCACCATCGCCAGGCCGACGACGAAAGCGCCGGCGGTCAGCGCGGTCCGGCTGCGGTCGCGGGACAGCGAGCTGCGCGCCAGTCTCTCCTCGTTGCGGAAGATCCGGAAGGGAAGCCCGGCCACCCGCAGGAGCGGCACGAGCACGAGCGGCACGAGCAGCACGCTGACCAGCAGCAGGCCGTAGATGACGAGCGGCCCCCACGTTCCGGAGCCGCCGGCAGTGGCCAGAGAAGCCGCCTCGCCGCTCCCGCCGGCCTGGCCCCCCGGCCAGACGACAATCGCCGCCACTGCCAGGACCACGAAGACCGCCACGAGCCACCGAAGGCGAGCCGCGCCGGCGGCTGCGGCCGTGACGCCCCGGCGAAGGGCGTCCACCGGCGTAATACGACCGGCCCGCCAGGCGGGCTCGAGCGCCGCCGCCAGTGTGAGGACGACGCCGATGAGGAAAGCCACGGCAACGGAGCCGGCCGAGAGCACGGGCGCGGCCAGGGTAACGGGGCCGGAAGAGCCAACCCACGACAGCATCAACCCCGCCAGGCCCACGCCTGCGGAGACACCCACGGCCGAACCCAGCACCCCCAGTGCAAGGGCCTGCAGCAGGATGAGACCCATCACCTGCGAACGAGTCGTCCCGGCAGCGCGCAGCAGGCCTACTTCGCGGGTCCGTTCGGCGACGGTCATCGACAGCGTGTTGAAGATCAGGAACGCACCGGCGAAGAGAACCACGGCCGCCACGAGCAGGAGAGCGCTTCCGAAGTTGGCCATCTCGCTGCGAAGCGAGGCCGCGAGATCCGCTGTCCGCTGGAGCAGGTATGGCTCGGTTTTGATGCTCACGCTAAGCTCGCCGATGATCTCGTCGACCGACGTGCCGGCGGCCGCGCCCACGTCGACGCGGGTCACGCCCGCCGTCCCAAAGAGGGTCTGGGCAGAGGCCAGCGGCATGAAGACAAGCCGGCCCGCGGCCTCGGGGAGCGGCCCGTCGCCCGTCAGGATGCCGACGATCTGGTAGGCCTGCGGCCCCACTGCCGCGGTGCCGTTCAGCGAGATCGAGTCCCCGACTCGGAGGTTCTCCTGGTCGGCCAGGGTCTGCGTGATCAGGGCCGATTGGGCGTCTCCGACCGCCAGCGCGCGGCCGGAGGCCAGCGGAATGTCGTGAAGCCGTGGCTCTCGGACCGGGTCGATGCCGAGAACGGTGACGGGAGGCGGCAGCTTGGCCGACGGCGTCTGATTTGGGCTTGCCGACAGGTACGTCATTCGCTCGAGGGCCGGAGCGGCGACGACCACGCCGGGCGCCCCGGCGATCACATCGACCGTTGCCTGGCTCAGACCGAGCTCTTCGAGGGCCTGAACCCGCAGGTCGGCGTGGCCCATCTCGTCTGCGGCAGCCCTGTCCACGGCCGCATCCATCGTCGCCCCGGCCGAGAGCGAAGCGAAGAGAACTGCCACTCCAAGCGCAATGCCGGCCATCGTCAGAACGCTGCGCATCTTGCGGGCACCGAGGCTTCGCCAGGCCAGCGACGATAGGCCCCGCACGGACTAGAGGCCCAGTTGCGCGAGACGGGCGATCAGCGGTCCGGCGTCGCGGTTGACCCTCCGTCCGAGTTCGATCTCGTCACGGATCCGGCCGTCGCCCACGACCAGGACCCGGTCTGCCTGGGCCGCGGCGCGGGCGTCGTGGGTCACCAGCACTATGGTCTGGCCGCGCTCGTTGCAGGAGCGCCACAGCTCGTCGAGTATTTCGCCGCCCGTCGCGTAGTCGAGGTTGCCGGTCGGCTCGTCGGCCAGAAGGATCGCCGGCCGGCTCACCAGGGCCCTGGCGAGCGCCACTCGCTGCTGCTCCCCGCCGGAAAGCTGGTCGGGCCTGTTGCGTTCGCGGCCGAGCAGGTCCAGGAGGTCGAGCATCGCGTGGATCCGCCCGGCGGCGTCGCCGTGCCGTGGATCGATGCCGGCGATGGTAAACGGCAGCGCAACGTTCTCGTATACGTCCAGAAGCGGGATCAGGTTGAAAAACTGGAAGACGAAGCCCGTCTTCTCGCGTCGGAGGCGCGTGGCTCGAGCGTCGCTCAGCTGGCTGACGACCGCGCCGTCGAGCACGACTTCGCCGGTGGTCGGCCGGTCCAACCCTCCCAGGAGCTGCAGGAGCGTGCTCTTGCCGGAGCCGGACGGCCCCATCAGGGCTACGAACTCGCCGCGGCGAACCCGAAGGGAGACGCCCCGAAGAGCGTCCACATCGCGGTTGCCGAGCCGGTAGCGCTTGGTCAGGTTGCGGGCTTCAAGGATCGTGCCGTCGCCGCGAACCTGCTCGTGGGCGGACCCGGTCGCCCGGACCTCGAATGATGGAAAGAACGGCTGCTGAGCGGACACGTCGGCAGTGTAGTCAATCGGGCAGGCGAAGGACGGACTCGCGCCGCGTACGGCGCGGCGCGAGGCGCGGCTGCCTCGTGGCTTGCGGGAGGGGCCGCCTGCCTTCCGGCGTCACCAGCCGAACAGGCCGCCGAAGAACCAGCCGAGAATCGAGTCGATGAGACCCTGCGAGGCCGGCGCCTGGTAGACCCTCAGGCTGGCCGGCTCGACCGCTGGGTTGGTGGCCGCTCCGGGCTGACTCGGCGCGCTCGACGGGCTGACAGTCGGAGCGGCGGCCGCCGCGGTAGGCGACGGCAACGTCGGGCTGGGAGCCGCCGCCGCAACGTCGGTCGCGGTCGGGCTGGGCGCAGGCGTGCCGGTTGGGCTCGGTACGGCCGCCGGCTCTACGGTCGGCTCAGGAGTCGGCTTTGGGGTGGGCTTCGGGGTGGGCGGGAGAGTCGGCTTCGGCGTGGGCTTGCGGGTGGGAGCGGGCGTCGGCGCCGACGTTGAGGCGCCGGTCGGCGCCGGGGTCGTGGCCGGGGTTGGCTTCGGTGCCGTCGCGCCGCAGGGGATCGAGAACAGGACGACGTAGAGCTTGTCGCCGTTGGCCGCCTTGTACGCGCCGACGCCCATGTCCGCCCACGTGCCGAGGATGTTGGCCCGATGAGTCGGAGAGCCCATGAAGCCGGCCTCGATGCGGTTGGTGGCGATATCGTCGGCGTACGTGCTGAGGCCGATGTTCTCGCCGGCAACCTTGTAGCAGTAGCCGTCGCTTTGCATGTAGCTGAAGACCATGGCGCCGGTGGGCGGGATGTTGTGCGAGAAGTAGTTCCTGTCGCCCATGTCCTTGGCCCGCCACTCGGCCTCCTTGTGGAGGTAGGAGTCGTTGACGAGGGCGTTCAGTCCGGCCGAGGCACGGTCCTGGTTGGTGAGGGTGAAAAGGAGCTGCTCATCGGCGGGGCTGAACGCGGAGGCATCCCAGGCAAACGCAGTACCCGCGGTGAGGACGATGGCCGCGGCCGCAAAGAGCAGAGACACACCGGCGATTCGCCGCCTGTGCAGCGAAGGGCGTGACGCGGAGACGGCTCGTGTTGCGTGACCCAGCATGTTCGGCGATCTGATCCCAACTGGCCTTGACGCCCTCAACACTATGCCGGGAGCGGTGGCCCCATAACCCGCCCTGAGGTCCCCCCTTCTCCGTCAGGTGGTACCACGCCGTGCGGCGGAGAATCCGGGATGGCACCCTCCGGTCGGAGTTGGCGCGGCGCCGGTCAGTAGATGCTGGCGCGTCGCCGGTCGGTCAAAGGCGCCAACCTCGGTTTCGCCCAAAGTGAGTGCCGGGAGCGCCTCACCCGAGAGTGCCGTCTTTCCAACTCGCGCGTCCTGCTCCCGCGGGCGCGCAGCCGCTATACTCCCGGTCGCCCCATTTGCCGGCGCGACCGGACGGAGCGCTGCGGCGTGGGTCCCGACGGTGGCCTTAGCTCAACCGGCAGAGCAGCGGACTGTGGATCCGCAGGTTACGGGTTCGACCCCCGTAGGCCACCCCAATTTCACGAGGGAATGACTGGCACATGCGGGCCAGCAGTGGCCTCCAGTGGCCTACGAATCGCTCGAGCAATCGCTCCACCTCAGGCGAGACTGCGTAGCCGATCCCACAGGTCTGGCCTCCCCTGCTCCCCAGTCGCCAACGATCCCGGCCTGTTGGGCCAATCGAGCGCCGCGTCGGGAGCCTCGGAGTCCCCGTCGGTGGTTCGGCCCTGTCCGGTTTGATGGGGTCCGATGTTGTTGTCTCACGATGCCGCCATGGCTAGGATGGCGCTGTTGCACGGGGAGCTTGGACGCGCGGCCCAAACACCATGCCGCCGGGACCGCGCCGAGCCACTGGCGAGACAGACCCGCGCATATTCGTCCCAGAGAGGAGCCGTGGCGGGATGGGCGGTGAGGGTGGTTCGAGCGGGACGGAGGAGGAACGGGTCCTAGAACAGGTCATCGACGACTTTGCTGGCAAGAAGCCCGCGCAGCCGGGCCCGGGCGCCACCTCGGGCGCCGGCTCGCAGCCCCCGGGCTTGGTCGACCACGTCGCCTTCCCCGACGAGACCGACGCCGAGATCGCCGACAACCGCGCTGCGGATGCGCACGTGGCGCGAATGGACGGCCCCGTGGGGCAGGCCGCGAGCGACATCGACCTCCACGAGCTGGAGAAGCTCGATGACACCGGGACTGCGTACGTGGTGGTCGGCGGAAGACTCCAAGCCAGCCCCATGCTTGTCGGGGCCTCAGAGCGCCGCAAGCAACGGAGGGCTGCCCGCCTCGCGGCCGTGGCCGCGCTCTGCCTGGTCGCGATATTGGTGATCTACGGGGCGGTCAGCTCGGGCTCAAAGGCCCCCACCGTGCAGGCAACGGGCGCGACCCCCTCCGCGCAGGCCGCCGGCGTGGCGACCGCCAACAGCCCGGCGGCTGCGACTCCGAGCGACGGAGCCGCATCGGCCAGCCCGAGCAGCGCCGCTAGTGCCGTCGCGCTGGCCAGCGAAAACCCCGGGGCCATGGAGGGCCAGTTCGACCTGGCCAGCCTGGCCAACGGAGATGCAGCGGCACTGACGCTGCTCCGCCAGATGGTGACCGACAACGACGTGGTGCTGACCTACGAGCAGGACACCGCCGCGCCAGCGACGCCGGCCAAGGTGCACGGCACCTTCAATCTCACCATCTACATGGACGACCAGCTCCAGTGGACCATCAACGTCGGGATGGGCGGAGGCTCCGGCGCCTCGGCCCCGACGATCCCGGATACCTGGCGCGGCTGCACTTCCACGACCGTGGTGCAGGGCCAGCTGGTGGGCGCCCAGAGCGCGGTCGGCGCGACAACCTTCAGCGGCACCGCCTCGGTGACCATCACCACCACGGTCCAGGGTTGCGAGCGGACCGGGCAAGACTTCCGGGCCGCCGCGCCGCAGGACCTGACCGATGTCCCGTGGACCGCGACCGGTGACGCGACCGGCCTCAAAGGCACGCTCAGCTTCCCAAAGGTCGCTGGTGTCTCGGCTGGAATCGCCTGGCCCTTCACCGTCCAAACGAAGTAGGTGACTTCGAGCCAGGTCGCAGGCCCGAAGCGTCCGAGCGTCGTCGCAACGTGCCCAGGGGCCGCGGTCGCCGGCCCGCTAGGCTCGCCCCGCCCCCCGCTCCGCTGGTCGGCTACGTCGTGACGGCAGGACCGGCCGCGTCGGGGGCTTCCGAGTCTCCCTCGCCTGTTCGGTCTTGTCCGGTCTGATGCGGTCTGATGTTGTTGTCTCACGATGCCGCCGTGGCTAGGATGACACTGAGCACGGGGAGCTTGGACGCGCGGCCCAAACACCATGCCGCCGGGACCGCGCCGAGCCACTGGCGAAACCGACCCGCGAAGGAGCGTCCCATAGGAGGAGCGGGTCGTGAGACGAACCCTCGTGTTACTGACCGCCGGGCTGCTGGCCGCCTCGCTGGCCGTCCCGGCGGCAGTCATGGCCGCGCCGGGCCACACCGTGCTGGTACCTGGGCCCACCGGAGGCGATGACGCGGCCAACATCCAGGCCGCACTCAACTCCTGCGTAGCCCATGGTCCGAACTGCACCGTCCAGCTTCAGGCCGGGACCTACCTGACCAGCCAACTCGTGACGTACAACTTGCGGGGCACCTTCAAGGGCGCTGGCGAGCACCAGACGACCATCGAGGCTCTGCCGAATCTGCTCGTCAACCGGCCGGATCCGGGGATCGTTGGCGGGTGCCTGCCCAACCTCACCGACTGTAGGTGGCCCAACTTCATCATGTTCGTCGACGGCAACATCGAGGTCTCCGACCTCGCCATCGACTTCCCGTACACGAACGGCCAGGAGACGACACCGTACGACTTCCACAGCACGCAGGTCGGCCAGGTCTACAACGGCACGCAAGTCAGCCAGGTTTACAACGGCCTGGATTTCCTGGGTGACCGGTCCATGAGCGCCTCGGTCGACCGCGTCAGCGTGACGGGCCTCGAAGACAACTCCGCGACGAACCTAGGCTGCGGCTTCAACGTCATGCAGGGGATCGTCTTCGACGGCTGGCTCCCGATCTCGCCCTGGAACCAGACGTACGCCACCCTGAGCGGATCGTTCGCCGTGCGGAATAGCTCCGTCAAGACGAGCTGCGAAGGGATCGTGGTGACGGGCCAGGTCAAGTCGAGCCAGGTCACCATCGGCGGTTCGCCCTGGGCGGGCAACCGGGTCGACGATATCGGCTTCGCCGGGATCGACATGACCGGGGCGAACTCCGTCTTCGACATCTCCTACAACCATGTCTTCGTGGACAACGTCGGACCCGCGTCGGATAAACACCGTGGTATGTTCGTGGAGCCGTCGAACTCCGCGGGGCTGTCGAGCAACCTGTCGAAGTTCTCCATTCACGACAACAACATCGTGGTCAGGGACGCCTGCGGCTGCCCGATGCAGGGCATCATGCTGTGGGACGCTTCCTTCGGTCTCCCCTACTGGTTCACGGCAACGATCATGCACAACACCATCTCGCTCTCGACCCCGGCCAACAAGCCGAGTAAGTGGGCGGAGGGGATGGACGTCAACAACACTAAGGGCACAGTGATCTCGGGCAACACCATCGCCGGAACCTCGCCCGGGACAGGGGACGCCATCTACCTCTGGGGTGGCAACCCGACGTGGTTGCCCGCCACGGGCAACGTGATCAGCGGCAATAACGTCAGCGGCTTGATACCCGACCCGAGCTTCGGCCTTGCCCAGATCGTCCTCGACCCATACACAACCAAGAACCTCGTCGTGTGCCTGAGGCGCACCGACACGGTCCTCGACCAGGGCACGAACAATACGGTGATCGGCTGCCACCAATAAGCCGCCGTCGCCACCCACAGCGCACCGCTTCTGCAAGCCGCTCGGGTTCTCCGGGCGGCTTGCCTTACCCGGCGGCCAATTCGAGCGGTTGTGTCGGGGGCCATTGCTGACTGGCTGTTGACGAGGTTTGGGCCGTTGACAATCGCCGCCGCCGCCAGCCGCCCATGGTCCTTGAATAGACCCGGCACGCTGGATGGCTGCGTGGGGCTCAGCCAGTCCGCGTTGAGGAGTGCCGTGTGGCAACGACTGTAGCAACGCGGAGGCGAACCGACCCGACCGGAAGCGGCCTGCTGGTCAGGCTTTCACGCTCGGCGAGGCAGCCACGGCGGCCGCGAGCGACCCTCGCTGAGCGGGCTAGGGCGGACCATGGATCCGCAGGTTACGGGTTCGACCCCCGTAGGCCACCCCAACTTCCCTCGTGAGATGGCCGCCGCAGAGCTTCCGGGCGGGGCGAAGTGGTCGATCCGGGCCCGACCTGAGATCGAATCGAACCGGGAACTCTTGCCGAGTCGGCAGCGTCAGGCCGAGCCTCTTGCGTGGCCTTGTCGAGGCGTCCGTCCGTTTGCCGGCTTTGCCGAGGCGGTGTTACGCTCCCTCGGCCTATCCGCCATGGGACTGCGCTCCCCCCACAGGAGACCGGCACATTGCGGACCATCGTGGCCAAAGCGCTTTCCCGCCCCTTCCGCGGCGTTGCTCGCGCAGCTCTCAGGATGCATCGATCCGCTCTGGTACGGCTCGTCATGGTCTCGGGGGGAGTGGCGCTGGTCGTGGCCGGGCTCCTGGTGGGCCTGCCGGCCAAGCCGGTAGCCGGCCAGACTCTTCCGACCTTCGCTCCTCTCGCACCCCAGGCCACTGCTTCCCGCGCTGACAGCAGCCTGCCTCTGGATGTGCCGTTCCAGGTTCATTTCACCAAGCCGATGAACGAGAGCACGGTCGAGTCGGCTCTCACGATCACACCCACCCTCGATGTCCGGTTCCTGTGGGATGCCACCGGGCAGGTTTTGTCCCTGGCGCCGCTGCCGCACTGGGCGCCGTACACGCAGTACGTCGTCGACATATCGGGTAACGCCACGGATCAAGAGGGGCTGAGCCTGGCCTCGCCCATCAATTCGGCGTTCCAGTCGGGCGCTCCGACTGCCGGCACGATCACCGCGACGCGGATGGTCGGCGGCCTGGCTTCGCCGAGCACCGCCTTCCAGGTCACCTTCACCCGGCCGGTGAAGCTTGCCACCGTCATGATGCGCTTCGGCATCAACCCTCCCGTGGACGTCTCCATCGTCGGCGACGATCCGACCGACGTGGCCTCCCAGGTATTCACGCTGACGCCGAAGAAGGCCCTGGCGACCGACACGCGCTACGTCGTAAGCATGGCCGATGGTGGGACCGATTCCGCCGGCGCAACGCTGCAGCCGGTTCCCCGATTGCAGGTCGATACGCTTCAGGCTCCATCCGTCGTCACGTTCACGCCCCAGGCCGGGTCGGTCACCCGCGACACGAATCAGCCGATCTCGGTCCAGTTCTCGCTCGCGATGGATGAGAAGTCCGCGGCTGCCGCCCTGTCGGTAACGGCGAACGGTCGAGCCGCGGCGGGCTCAACCTCGTGGACCTCCGGCGACACCGTCCTAGTGTTCACGCCGAGGTATTCGTTCGCCGTGGGCGCAACTGTCACGGTGAGGGTCGCGGCGTCGGCCCGCTCGACGGGCGGCCTGACGATGGCGGCCGCTGCCGGCTCCACATTCACGATCGCCAGGCCCAGGTCGGCCGCCATCAAGTACACCACGACCAAGATTCCGCTGACCGGCGGCGTTGCCTCGTCGAGCGCGCCGTGGCACGAGTCCGAGCTCTACTACCTGAACTTGATGAACTGCACCCGAACCGGCGGCTGGGTGACGTCGGCCGGAACATGCTCCACGCAGACCCACCACACCCTGCCGGCGAGGAGCGCGCTGGCGTTCGACGACGGCATCGCCAACAAGGTTGCGCGGCCGTACGCCAAGGCAATGGCCGACCTGGGCGTGCTGACACACTATCTCAACGGCACGACCACGCACTCGAGGATGGCCGCCGGTGGCTATCCCGGCTCTTCCTGGGGCGAGAACATCGCCTCGCCGGGCAACTCGAGCCAGGGCGGGATGATCTCGATCGAAATCTACTTCCAGAACGAAGCCTGGTGCCGGTGCGCGCACTACTACAACATCATGGATCCGTACTTCCACCGGGCCGGGATCGGCGTCTGGGTATCCGGCGGCCGCGCGCGAGTCGTAGTCGACTTCTACGGCTGACGAGCCAGGGCAGCCATCGCAGCCCGCCCCCGGTGGGCCGCCCGATCGTGCCGGCTCCGGCACTCTTCCGCTACGGGATCGTGATCCCCAGGGCGAAATGGACCCAGTGATCGCCGATCTCGGCCTGCGCTGTCGCCAGCTTGATCGCCCCCTTGCAGACCTCGTTCTTGAGCTTCGTCTCGAAGCCGTCCTTCACATGCGCTCCGACCGATCGCCCGTCGGGCAGCGAAATCGTGTACGGCTCCGGCCAGAGGTTCCTTGGGTCGGTAGGATTGCCGCCCAACTCGAGCGAGATCAGGTGATCCTCTTCGTACGAGGCGAGTGACGTGTCCGCGTAGCCGTACTGGGCGATCTGAGTCTTCTTCAAAGCGTTCGTGTACGAAGTCGGCGGTCGGATCGTCGCCGTCCATCCCGACGTACAGATCGTTGAGCCGATGCTCGCCTGGGTCACGTCCAGGTTGAGCGCGCCGGGCGTGAGCACGGGGTCGGGCTCGCCCGGCAGGCGGGCCATCGGCGCCGCCGAAATGACCGGGACCGGAGCGCCTGTCGGGCCCGGAGTGAAGCCGATCGCCGGGGTTTCGCTCCCGCCCGGCTCGTCGCCTGTGTCGACCGTTCCGCCTGTAGCGACGGCGTCACTGCCGGGCGAGGCGGCAGGCGTCGGCCTATCGATCGCGGAGGCGATCGGGACCCGGCTGGCTGCAGCGGTCTCAGATGGGGTGGACACGCTGCCACCACAGCCACCCAGAAGGCCCGCGGCAAGCACTACTGCGAAGAGCCGGACGGACGGATAGCGAAAACCCATTCCGAGACTCTCCTCCTCAGACCCGCTTCCCCGGCGGTGGCGGCCCATTCAGCCTACCTTGCCGATCGGCGGACCGCCAGACCGCCTCGGGCCCCGTGTCGGCCGGTCGGCTACGATCCGCGGGTGAGAAGCCGAGCCTTCCGCTCCTGCCCATGACCCCGTTCGAGGCCGCGGCGATCTTCGCCGCGGGACTGGTCGCCGGCACCATCAACACGATCGTCGGCTCAGGCTCGCTGATCACCTTCCCCACGTTGCTCGCCTTCGGCTACGCCCCGCTCGACGCCAACGTGTCGAACACGGTTGGGCTGGTGCCGGGCTCGCTGAGCGGGGCGTTCGGCTACCGGCGGGAGCTGGTGGGCCAGCGACCGCGCGCCGTCCGCCTGGGCATGGCCTCGGGTGCGGGAGGGCTGACCGGAGCCGTGGTGCTTCTCGCTTTCCCCGGCGCGTTCGCCGCCATCGTGCCGGTCCTGATAGCCGTGGCCCTGATTCTCGTAGCGGCGGGGCCCCGCCTTTCCGACGCCCTGGCGGCGCACCGCCACGCTGAGTCCGACCGATCGTGGCCCCTGGCGCTGCTGTTCTTCGCCACCGCCATATACGGCGGCTACTTCGGGGCGGGGATGGGCATAATCATGATCGCCCTGCTGACGATCTTCGTGCCCGACGACATCCAGCGCCTCAACGGCCTCAAGAACGTGCTGGCCGCCGTGATCAACGGCGTAGCCGGAATCCTGTTCATCCTGGTGGCCCCGGTTCACTGGGTAGCAGCGCTGCTCATCGCCGCAGGCTCGATCGTCGGCGGTCAGGTCGGGGCACGGGTCGGGCGGAGACTACCCGCGCCGGCGCTGCGGCTGGCGATCATCGGCGTCGGACTGGCTGCGGAAGCCCGGCTGCTGCTCGGCTAGGCCCTTGCTGGACCGGTTGGCCCTTCGCTTTCGGGCGATGCGGGCTCCCAGACCTAGGAGCCCGCCGAGCGCTCAGGCCGACCGACTGCGCCCAAACCGGAGGTATCGTCGAGGCCGTCGGGCGCACCGAACTCGTGCGGCGCCCTGAGCTCGTCGGGCGCACCGGGACCGGCAGCCTCAGTCCATGGGACGTCATCCACCGTCTCGCCACGAACGGGCACATTGGGCAGCCTGGCCCAGAAGCTGGCGCCGCCCTCGGGCCGGTTGAATGCGCCGATGCTCCCGCCGTGCTGGTCAACGATCCACTTGGCAATGGCCAGGCCGAGGCCGGTACCGCCGGCGGGGGCGTTGTCGGCTCGCCAGAACCTGTCGAAGAGCCGTGGCAGATCTTCCGCCCTGACGCCGGGCCCTTGATCGTCAACCTGCAGGAGCGCGCCACCGGCTTCCGGCCTTACCCAAACCGTGACCGTGGACCCGGCCGGGCTGTGGCGGATGGCGTTGTCCACGACTATCGTGACGAGCTGGCGGAGTCGCAGCGGATCGCCGCCTGCCGGCGCCGGCAGTGGGTCCAGCACCACCTTCACGCCCCGTTCTTGACCTAGCGTCGTCAGCACCGACGCCGCTTCCACGGCGATATCGCCCATGTCGAGCGGCACACGCTCCAGCTGGACTGCGCCGGAGTCCGTTCGAGCGAGGAGCAGCATGTCCTCGACCAGCGCGGTCATGTGCCGCACCTCGGCGTCGATGTCCCCCAACGCCTCGCCCACGTCCTCGACCTTGCTGCGCCGGTTTCGTTTCAGATCCTCCACGCTGGCCCCGATCACGGTCAGCGGCGTCCTCAGCTCGTGGCTGGCATTGGCCGCAAACTCGCGCTGGCGTTGGAGCGCCGACTGCCGGCGCAGCATGGAAGCGCGGATCGGGACGAGAGCCCGGCCTGCGTAGAGATACCCCGCGAGGAGAGCGGCCAGCAGCGCAACCGCCCCGCCGCCCAGGAGGATCCAGAACAATGTCAGGAGCAGGCGCGCCTCCGCGCTCCGGTTCTGGACGAACTGGATGAGCCACGTCCCAGTCCCCGCGGGTCCGATGGCCTGGACCGACAGGATGTGGTACGGGGTTCCATCGGGTCCGGTGAACGACCGTTCATCCGTCCCGGACGAATTGCCGGCCGCCGCCTTCAGACTGGCTTGGTCGGGAAGCCCGGCCGGGATCGTCTGGCCTCGAGGCGGGAGGATCACTCCCGCGGGAGTGACATCGATTTCGAATACGTTTGCACCCTGTCCTCCAAGCTCCGACGTCTCGGGGCCGGTGGCAGACGGTTGGTTGATCAGGTGCCTGTTGGTGTAGGTCGTGAACGCCGTTTGGTCCGACGCGTCCAGGGCCGCAGCCACGACGCTGTACGTGACAACGCCGAGAACCACGAGAATGGCCAGCGTCATGGCGCCGCTGACGGCCATCAGCCGCAGACGGGTTCGACGCAGGATCCTCGCGTCGTCGTCGGAGTCGGCCCGACCGACAAACGGCAACTCCGACGATGCAGTCGCCTTGACGGGCCTCCAGCGCCACGGCCTGGGCAGACCCAGGCGCGGGATCCTCATCGATCAGGCCGCACGAAGGCGGTAGCCGACGCCACGCACCGTCTCGACGTGATTGGCCGCATCCGTGCCCAGTTTCTCGCGCAGCAGGTGAATGTAGGCCTCGACCGTGTTTGGCGTGAGCGCCACGCCGTACGGCCAGGCGTAGTCGAGCAGCTGGTCTCGCGACAGGACCTGGCCGGGCCGGCGCAGCAGGCATTCCAGGATGGAGAACTCACGCTGGCTGAGATCGACCGGCTTGCCCGAGACGGTGACGCGTCGCGTGGTTTCGTCCAGCTCGATCGGCCCGGCCTTCAACGCCGTCGACTTCCGGGAAGGTGGCCGCCGGCCGAGCGCCCGCAGCCGGGCAAGCAGCTCCTCGTAAGCGAACGGCTTGACCAGATAATCGTCCGCCCCGGCATCGAGCCCTTCGACTCGATCGCCGACCGAGTCTCGGGCCGTCAGCATCAGGATCGGCACCTGCGAGCCCTTCTTTCGAAGGGTCCGAGCGACATCGAAGCCGGACCTGTCGGGCAAACCGACGTCGAGGATGATCGCATCGAGCTCCAGGTTGGAGGTGGCGACCTCCAACCCTTCTTCGGCCGTCAGGGCCGTCTCGACGACGTGTCGATCCTGGCTCAGGAGCCGCTTGAGGAGGCGGCTGAGGCGGGCGTCGTCTTCGACAACGAGCAGGTGCACGATGGCACTCCTATGGCTGAGTAATGAGGACGTCCTTGGCGGTCAGAGTACGCCCGCCCAGGGCCCCCGATGCGCTCGGGACAGGAGTTTCGCTGGCCAGCGCCGTTGTGTCGATCTGGACGGTCACGCTCGTGCCGACCTGGACGGCGCTCGGGCTGGCGGACGTCTCACCGTGATACGTGGTACTCCCGGAGAGGTCAACGGTGACCGAGGTCCCGTTCGCCTCCTGGATCGTCATGGTAGAGCCGTTGATCGACTGGACCGTCCCGCTGATGCCGCCTGCGACGCCAGCAGCGCCGGCGCGCCCGGCGAGGGTGCTCGTGTTGAAGGTCTGGCCCGGCGCCAGGGATCCCCGCGCGAAGCCGCCGAAGCGCCCGCTTGGGTTTGCCGCGGCGGATGCGCTAGGAGCGGTGAGATGGCCCAGGGCGAAGCCGATGCCGCCGACCGCTATGAGAGCGGCCACGAACAGCAGAAGGATGGTCGTTCGATCCTGCTTGCCCGATTTCGCCGGCCTGACCGGCGGGGTGGAAACTGTCATCTCTTGTCCCCTTTCATCCTTTGGAATGCCTACTCGTACCGAAGAGCGACTACGGGATCGAGGCGGGCGGCCTGGCTTGCGGGCCAGACGCCGAAGACGATCCCGACGATGAGACTGAAGCCGACCGCGACCACGACGGTCACCGGGTTGAAGACGAAGCCCCAGCCGGCGTACGTGCCGATGCCGAAGGAGGCCACGACCCCGACGCCGATGCCGATGATGCCGCCGGCCAGCGATAGGGCCAGGGCCTCCACGAGGAACTGCGACAGGATGTCGCGGCCCCGGGCGCCAATAGCCTTGCGAATGCCGATCTCGCGCGTCCTTTCGCGGACCGAAACGAGCATGATGTTCATGATCCCGATCCCGCCCACGAGCAGCGAGATCGAGGCGATCCCGGCCAGCAGGAGAGTCAGCACGTCGCTTACCGAGCTGACGGTGCCGAGCAACTGGGCCTGAGTCGCGATCGTGAAGTCGGTCACGCCGTTGGTGATCCCATGGCGCTGATCGAGAGTGGCCGTGATCTCGGCCGAGACGGTATTGATCGCGTCCTGGCTCGTGGCGCTGAGACCGATGGCGGAGACGCTGTTGCTGCCGATGAAGAGCTCATGAGCCGTCGACAGCGGGATGACGACCTGATCGTCTGCGGTCGTCGTGCCGCCCTTCGGTTGCAGAATCCCAACGAGCTGGAACGGCAGCCCGCCGACGTAGATGGTCGAACCGATGGAGGTGCTCGTCAGGTCCAGGTTGGTAGCCGTCGTCGCGCCGATCACGGCCACTCGCAGGTTGTCGTCCACGGAGGCCTGGCTCAGGAACGTGCCGACCCACACCTGGTAGGCGAACACGGACAGGTAGCCGGGCGTCGTCCCGACCAGCCGCGTCGTCTCGTTCTGCGTCCCGGCGACGACGAGCTTGTTCGTCGTCAACTCCGGGGCTACCGCCTGGACGTCGCCCAGACCGGCCAGCGCACTGGCGTCGTCGAGGGTCAGAGTCGTCGCCGAGCCGGCCGCCCCCCGCGTCGCTCCGGTTTGGGTGAAGCCGGGGCTGACGGTCACGAGGTTCGTGCCCAGCGACTGGAGCTGATTGCTGATGCCTTTCGTGGCGCCTTCAGCGACGCTGACGAGGGCCACTACCGAGGCGACCCCGATGATGATGCCCAGCATCGTCAGGGCGGTCCGCAACTTGCCGGTTCCAAGACGAGAGAGCGCGAGACCCACGAGGTCGGTGGGCTTCATGCGAGAACGGCCTCCTGCAGCTGCCCATCGTGGAGATGAACAGCCCGGTCGGCGGCCGCGGCCACGTCCGTATCGTGGGTGATGAGGACGATCGTGCGGCCGAGAGCATGGAGATCCTTGAAGAGTTGGAGCACCTCGGCGCCGGAGTGGCTGTCGAGGTTGCCCGTAGGCTCGTCGGCCAGTATCAGGGCCGGTTCCGTGACCAGGGCGCGGGCGATGCCCACCCGTTGCTGCTGCCCGCCGGAGAGCTCGGACGGCTCATGATGCAACCGGTCGCCGAGGCCCAGCCGCTCCAGCGCGACCTGGGCTCGCTGCAACCGTTCTTTCCTGCCCACGCCCTGGTACATCAGCGGCGTCGCCACGTTTTCGAGGGCGCTGGTGCGTGGCAGCAGGTTGTAGCTCTGGAAGACGAAGCCGATGGAGCGGCTGCGGACGAAGGCCAGACCGTTGTCGTCGAGCTCGTCGACCGGCTGGCCGTCGAGGACGTACCGACCCGATGTCGGCCGGTCCAGGCAGCCGAGGATGTTCATCATCGTCGACTTGCCGGAGCCGGACGGCCCGACGATCGCCAGGAACTCGCCCTTTGCGACGTCGAGGCTTACGTCGCACAGGGCGGGAACCTGGACTTTGCCGAGGTCGTACACGCGGCTGACTTCGTCGAGGGTGATGATCGGCTCAACACCGGCGAGGCTCATCGTCCGAATCCGCCGGAGAGGCCGCCGCCGCCGGTCAACGAGTTGATGCCGCCGGCACCGCCGGCAGTCGTGGTGGTGCTGTTCTTGTTGGAAACCGTGCCGGTTACCACGGTGTCGCCGGCGGCGAGGCCGCTCGTAATCTGGGCCATGGAAGTGGTCACGAGCCCGACCTGGACGGCCTGGGTCGTGACGGTGCCGTCGCTGTTCACGATCTCAACGGTGTACCCGCTAGTCGCCGAGCCCTGCAGGGCCGTGGCGGGGACGCGCAGGGCGTTGTCGACCGAGGCCGTCGTGACGGTGACCGTCGCACTCATGCCCGCAAGAACGGTGGCCGGTGGGCTCGTCAGGGTGACCGTCACCGCGTAGGTCGCCACGCTGCTGGCTCCGCTCGAAGAGGACGCCACCGGCACGATCTGGGTCAAGGTTCCCGGAACCGACACCCCGGCGCCGGTGACCGAGACCGTGGCCGTCTGCCCGACCTGGAGGCCGGCGACGACCGACTCGGCGAAGGCGGCATTGGCCACCATCGGGCCCACGGACTCCTCGATCGCGTAGCCGCTGGTCGGGGCGTTCACGCCCGGCAGGACGTTGACGGCGACGATCAAACCGTCGGACGGGGCCGTTAGGGTCGCGGCGGTCACGGCGGCCTGGTCGGCGTCGACAGTGGACTGCGCCGCGGCGACGGCGGCCTGGTCGGCCTGGATCGTGGCCGCAGGGGCAGGAGCCACCTTGGACTGGTACGAGAGTTCCGCCGCCTGGTAGCTAGTCGACGCGTTCGCGACCGACTGGGCGGCCGACTGGTTCGACTGGCTCACGGTCAGCTGTGTGGAGGTCAAGCTCTGCTGCGCCGACGCCAGAGCAGCCTGGTCCTTGGCGATCGTCGTCGCGTCGGGCGGAGAGGCGGCCCAGTCAATGGTCAGCTGATCCTGGGCCGCCGTCACAGCGTTCTGGGCCTGGGTCAGGGACAAGGCGTTCTTCTGGGTCGTGTCTTGCTCACTGGTCACCGTTTGGGCGTAGCTTTGGTACGACTGGCTGAGGCTGATCTTGGCCTGCGCAAGCGTCAGGGGATCCGCCCCGCTCTGGGCCGTGGCGAGGGTTGACTGGGCCGCGGCGAGGGTGGCCTGGGCCGAGGTGAGCGCCAGCTGGGCGGCCGTCGCGTCGGCGGTCGCGAGAACGGTGCCCTTGATCACGCTTTGACCGACCTTCACCGCCACCGTTTGGACCGGCCAGGTCAACGACGAGCTCGAGCTGCTGGTGCTGCTGGTTGAACCCCCGGTGCCGGACGTCGTCGCGGCCGTGCTCACGATGTCGTCCGTGGCCCCGAACCTCATACCGTAGACCGTGCTCGCGGCGACCGTGCCGGTGGCCACCGACGTGGCGCTGACCGTGCCCGTCGTAACCGTCGAGGTGATGTACTGGGAGCTAGCGGATCCGCCGAATGTGGGCCCGACGACCGCAAGCGCGATGGCTCCCACGCCCACCAGCATCATTGCGATGGCTGCCAACCTGATCTTCATTCGTCCATGCCTCTCGTGTCTCGCGAAGTTGCGCCTGTCCCAGACCAAGCCCGGATGGGGACTCGCGGACCATGTATGTGCTGAACGTCTGAACCTACCCTGAAAAGCGTCCGGGCCTTACGACGTTGCCCGCGGGGCCGAGGCGCACGGGCGACGGCACCGGCCGGCCCGCGATGGGGTCTACGTGGTGGCCTGGGTAATCATCGCCTTGGCCTGGTTGACCGGGATCGCGAAGCCCATGTTCTGGGCGTTGCTGGCGCTCGCCGTGATGATCCCCACGACAGCACCGCTGGCGTCGAGAAGCGGTCCGCCGCTGTCGCCAGGGTTGATAGCCGCGTCCGTCTGGATGAGTCCGGACAGGCTCTCCGATGTCCTGGTCGTCTGGTCGCCCACGGTGATGCTGCGGTTGACGCCAGAGACGATGCCCTGGGTCACCGAGTCCGTGAAGGTACCGAGTGGGCTGCCGATGGCGATCGCCAGCTGTCCGACCTGGATGGTGCTCGAGTCGCCGAGCGTGACGGGCGTCAGGCCCGTGGCGGTGATCTCGACCAGGGCAAGGTCGTGCGTCGCATCGGTGGTCACCACCGTCGCCGGGAACTGGCGGTTATCATCGAGAGTGACCGTCAGCGACGACGCACCCGTGACAACGTGATTGTTCGTCAGAATCAGGCCGCCGGCCGTGACGATGAACCCAGACCCCGCGCCGGTGGCGGGTACCGAGAACGGCGTCACGCCCGAAATCCCGTTCGTCGTGATGGTCACCACTGAAGGCCTCGCCTGGCTGGCAACCTGGATGATCGCGTCGGTCTGGGTGAGGCTTATCAGCTGTGCGGCGCCGGGCTGGGTCGTCGTGGTCGCGGCCACGGGCGCGGGCCGCGCAGCCAGGGAGGTGGCGACATACGTTCCCGCAGCCGAGAGCGAGGCTGAGAGCAGGGCCGCAGCCACGACGATTGGCCAGAGGCGGCGGAAGGGGCTGCTCTGCTTCGGCACCTGGCCGGCAAATGGCGGGGCGGCGACGATGGCAGGAGCCCACGGTTGGTACGGAGGCTGGATCGAGGGCGGCTCCGGTGGCTGAGGCGCGGCGAAGGTCGGCGCGCCGTGAATGGGTCGGCTCCAACTCGGCGCCGCGACGTCGGGAGCGGCGTAGTTCTGTGGCGGGTAATTGGGCGGGGGATAACTCGGTGCTGGGTAACTCGGAGCCGGACCGAGCCCCTGCGGGGGCTGGGCCGGCCAGTAGCCGGTCGGGTCAGACCAAGGGGAGCTGGGGGCGCTCGGGACCGTCGCGGCCGCAAGACTGACGCCTTCGGTCGTGCCGGCCTCGCCGACTTCCGGGCTCCAAAGCGGGGCTAATTCGTCCGGCTCAGGTCCCCTCGAGTTCATCTGCGCGTCCGACTCGGTTCCCGCCTGAGTCGGATCATCAGGCTCGTTTGCGCTCATTGCTGCGCTCCGTTGAAGCTGGCCCCCGGTGTTTGCTGAGACCTGTTTCTACCGGCCGTGGCTGAACCGAACCTGAATACGCCGTTCGCCGCGCCGCAGTGACGCGTGCGTCCCCACCACGGCGCCTCATCCGGGCTGCGTCGTGTGCGCCCGGGGGTCGGACACGCCGGTGATCGACTAAACGTTTAGGTGGTCACCCGTTGGACGAGGGGCGGCGTACCGGACCCGGCTGCTAGCATCCGGCCAGATCGGCCCAATCAGAACCAGGGAGACCTGCGGAATGGCGACAGTAACCTTCGAGAACGTAAGCAAGCGCTTCGGCGACGTGGTCGCCGTCGACGACCTCAGCCTCGACATCCACGAGGCGGAGTTCATGGTCTTCGTCGGGCCGTCGGGCTGCGGCAAGACCACCTGTCTGCGAATGATCGCCGGCCTCGAGGAGATAACCGACGGCACGCTGCGCATCGGTGAGCGGGTCATCAACGACGTCCCGCCGAAAGACCGCGACATCGCGATGGTCTTCCAGAGCTATGCGCTCTATCCGCACATGACCATATTCGACAACCTGGCCTTCGGCCTCAAGCTGCGGCACATCCCCAAGGCCCAGATCGAAACCCGTGTCAAGGAAGCTGCCGCGATGCTCGACCTGAGCCGCTACCTCGACCGGAAGCCGCGAGAGCTCTCCGGCGGCCAGCGCCAGCGCGTCGCCCTCGGGCGAGCCATTGTGCGCGAGCCGCAAGTCTTCCTCATGGATGAGCCGCTCTCCAACCTCGACGCCAAGCTGCGCGTCGAGACCCGGGCCAACATCCTCCGCCTGCACCAGCGCCTCAACACCACGGTCGTATATGTGACCCACGACCAGGTCGAGGCCATGACGATGGGCACTCGCATCATGGTCATGACCGAGGGTCGCTTGCAGCAAGTCGGCACCCCTCAGGAGCTCTACGACCGGCCGATCAACCGCTTCGTGGCCGGCTTCATCGGCAGCCCGGCGATGAACTTCTCCACGATCGAGGTCTCGGGCACCGGTGACGGCGTCGTGCTCCAGGGCGCGAACATCACGGCTCCGGTCCCGCCGCAGTTCCGCGAGTCGATCGGCGCTCCCGGTCGGCAGCTGGTCATCGGCTTCCGCCCCGAGCATCTCGAACTGGGCCCGGTCGCCGGCGCCACGGCCACCGTCAACGCCAAGGCGGAAGTAGTCGAGTACCTGGGCAACGAGGAGCTGATCCACGGCTCCGGCGCAGGCCGCGATATCGTGGCTCTCATCGATTCGTCTTATCGGGTCCGCCCCGGCGATATGCTCGAATTGCGGATCCCGCTGGACCGCATCCAACTCTTCGATCCCGACACGAACTTCTCCCTCCCGTTCGCGTCGGTCAAGGCCTGATTCACCGGCCCAGGACCCAGCGCCCCGGCTTCGGCCGGGGCGCTGCCGGTTACAGCCCCGTTTGCAGAACCCGGCGAAACCTGGCCCAATCGGCGCCCGTCCTGCCTTGCCTCCCGTATAGTTCGGGCGTGCCAGACTCCCCGGCCCGACGCAGGCCGAACCGCGCCCCAACCGGAAAGCCCCTTCTCGATTCGCTGCTCGACGAGCTGCGCGAGGCGGACATCGCGCTTGAAGAGCGAATCGTCGACCGCCGGTCGGTCTACGCGGGCCGCTACATGGCTTTCGAGATAGACCGAGTCGTCCGCGGCGACGGCTCAGAGTCGTCGCGCGATATCGTCGTACACCCCGGCGCCGTGGTGGTTGCCCCGCTCGATGCGGACGATCGACTGCTCCTCGTTACCCAATACCGCCTCGCGAGTGGAGGGGCGATGCTCGAGCTACCGGCCGGCACGCTCGACAGCCACGACGGGGCGGTTGAGGAACCGCTCCTGGCAGCCTACCGGGAGCTCGAGGAGGAAACCGGGTATCGGGCCGGCTCGATGGAGCGGATCGGCGGCTTCTGGAGCGCTCCCGGCTTCTCGACCGAGTACCTGACGTTCTTCCTGGCCACGGACCTGCGCCCGGCCGGCGAGGCCCGGCTAAGCCCGGACGAGGACGAGAACCTGCAGCTGTCCAGACTTCACTGGCGCGACGCGGTGGCGGCCGTCGAGGCCGGAGTCATAGAAGACGCGAAGTCAGTGGCCGCCATACTGTGGCTTGCCCGACGGCTCGAATCCGAGGGACGTTAGCCGCGCGGCAATCACGGCCCCCAATGGACGCCCCCTCGAGCAGGTTCCGAGACGACGCGAGACTCATATGGCGAGCTCTTGGGCGAGCGAGTGCCGTCCCCGGGCCGGCCGACGACGGGCTCACATGGCTACGTCTGGGCCGCTTCGATCTTGTCGAGAGCCCGCCGGTAGGTGTCGCTGGCGGGATCCAGGGCGACCGCCATTCGCAGGTGAGCCCTGGCCTCTCGCGCGCGACCCAGTCGGGCGAAGCTGAGCCCCAGGGCGAAGTGGCCATAGTGGGCGGACGGATCTATTTCCAGAAGCTCACCAAAGGTCTGCGCTGCTCGGGCATGCTGGCCGCTGTTGAAGTAGGCACGTCCAAGCGCCTCGAGAATCGAGCCCTTACTCCGCTCGAGTCTTGCCGCGCGCTCCAGCACGACCGCCGCCTGGGCGTTGTGGTGGCCGTGGAGTAGGGCGGTTCCGCGTTGCAGGAGTTCGTAGGCCGACTCCTCGGGGCCGGCCGTGGGATCGGCATCGGGCTCGGCCGCCGCGGGATCGGAATCGGCCGTGGTGGGCGTGGGCTGGGGATCGGAATCGGCCGTGGTTGCGCGATTGGCTGGCGTTCTCCTCGGCGGCCGGCCTCCGTCCATCGTTCGCCCGCCGCGCTTCGCGGGCCGGGCGGCAGCCGCCAAACCTCCCGTCGAGCCGGCCTCGCTGGCGGCCGAGGCCTCGGCCCTGCCGAATCGACCCCTCGAGCTGCCCCCCCGGGTCCAGATGAAGAGCGCGAGCAGCAGCACGCAGCCGACCAGCAGGGAAGAGAAGCCCAGAATGCGCATCTGGCCGGCCGTGTCGGCACTCTGCCAGGCTGCCCGGGCGCTCGTGGCCATGGACAGGGCGCGCGTCATGTCGCCTTTCGCAAAGGCATCGCGAGCCGCCGCCAGGTCCGCCTGCGGGTCGGCTCCGAGCAGGCCGACCGCTCGAGCCGCGCCCCCGTTCCCGGTTGCCGCCCCCTGGGCGGCGGAGATCTCGTCGAGAACCGCCAGCTCGTTCGTGGCTTCGGCGTCGGCGTCGGCCAGGCTCAGCCGCTCGAACGCGTTCTGGAGAGTCGACGGCGGCGTGGTCCCATCGGCCGCAGCCTCGACCTCGATCTGGGCGCGTTTGGACAGGATGCTGCGAGCCTGAGCCATCTGCGTCGTGGCTTGCCCGTACTGCCACGTATCGAGCGAGCGGCGGATCGCCGGCGTCAGATCCCACGGACCGGCCGCCTTCTGGGCACTCGAATACGCGGCGAGGGCCGAGTCGCGTTGTTGCAGTAGCAAGGTCTGCGACGGGTCCATCACCCATTGGCGCCAGATCGCCGCGTATGACCGGCCGGTCTCTTGCTCCAGAAGGTCGAGCAGCCGGCGCCAATCGGTCGCGCCGACGCCAAATGTCTCGATCCCCGAGCCGTGGAGTGGCTGGTAGGCCGCCTCGCCGGAACGCGCGGCGACCCAGACGCTGCGGAGACCGTCCTGACCGGCCTGGGCGGCGATCTCCCTGGCCACGTCCAGAGTTGCGCCGTACAGGTAAGCGTCCGTCACCGAGCTCGGCTCCCCCGCCGAGACCCAGTCGTTGAGCGGGACGGCCGCCTGGAGCAGCCGATCCGTCAGTACCGGCGCGTGGTCGGTGAACCCCAGCCTGTCGACCGCCTGCTGAGCGTAGTAGGACGCGAAGCCCTCCTGGACCCAGCGGTCGGTGACTAGGTCGCCGTTGAACCACAGGTGAGTTATCTCGTGCAGGATGACGAACGGGTCGGCGAAGTACGAGACCTGGACCTGGCCGGTGGTCTGGTTGTAGGCCCCGCTGAAGCCGCCGATCTCCTGGGTCGAGGCCTCCTCGACCGTCAGCGTCGTCCCGATTGGGTCCCCAAGCCCGATCATGTCGCGCAAGACCGGATAGCCGGCACGCAGGACGCGCTCCACCTGGTCGGCCCAGCCGATGTCGTCGGCCCAGTATCGGAGTGAGACGTTCAGCGGCCCGATAATCACGGCCCGGACCCTGAAGTCACTGGCCGGCACGGGCTCCGTGGCCGTGAACCATGCACTCAGGGAAGTCGCATCGTCGAGGATGCCGGATGAAAAGACGACCTCGCCGGAGCCGAAGACGGCGCGGGTCAAGCCGCCGAACTCTTCCTGGACCGTGAAATAGGACGGGAAGATGACTGTGACCGAGCTGCCGGGCGTGTTCGGGCTACCAAAGGCCGAGACGGGGAACGACATGAGGGTGCTGCCTATTCGGAGGTCGCGGTCTGTCGAACCGCCGGCATCGACAAGGTCGAACTTGACGTCTACCGAGCAGCTCTGGCCCGAATAGAGGCGCTGGCCCAAAGCAACGAGGACGACGACGCCCGACGAGGAGACCGACTCGGCTGTGACGGGAAGTCCCCTGCCGTCGCCGGATGCAGCGGCAACGGCAACGGCGGACGGCGGCAGCGTCAGTTGGATCCTGTCGTAGTAGTAGCGTCGCCCGCCCACGTCCACGCTGTGCGAAGTGGCGGTCACGACGGCCAGGACGTGGACTCGCGCGGCGGCCGGATCGGCCGTCCAGGTCGAGCTGGAGATAAAGCTCAGGTCGGTCTGAGCGGCTTCGACGGGGAGCGGCGTGGCAGCCTGCCAGAGCGAAACCGCCACGAAGAACCCGACGAAGGAGATGAGCCCACGGCCGGCGGTCTGCGAAAAGGGGTGCCAGGAGCCGGAAACCATCTGGTTTCGACCAGTCAGGATCTGGCGGCGTGCATGGGTGGCCCCGACAGCCGACGTCTGGCCTGACGTAGAGTCGACATCCGCTTCAGTCGCTCGTCTCCCCGGCCGCTCGTCCGACGGAACTCGACCGGCCACTCGACTCCATGCCCAACCCGGACGGTTCGAGAGCGACGGCTTGCGGCTCTCGCCCGTCCAACCGGTCGCCCACCCGATCTCGTGTCACAGCACGGACGGGGCGCTCGCGGGTCCGTTCAACGGTTGCGCCGCTCCGGATCACCCGCGACGCGAAGTCGGATGCGCGGACGCCCTCGCCGATCAGGACATTCCGCCCAATCCGCACTCCCCGCGGAACGACCGAGCGCTTACCGACGACCGTTATTCCGGTGTTGAGGCGGCCCGGCTCGCGGCGGTTGGCGACGTCGAAGTCCGTTCCCTCGCCGACAATGGCGCCCGGGCCAACCGTCACCTCCTTGTCGAGGATGGCCCGATCGACGACCGCGCCCGGCCGGATGATCGAGTCGAAGAGAACGATTGAGTCGCGGACGACGGCGCCGACATCCACCACCACTCCGGGCGAGAGCACCGAGTTCACGACGGAGCCGTTGATCACGCAGCCATGGCTGATGAGACTGCGGTGGACCTGCGCCGTGACCCCAACCTTGGCCGGGGCACGCTCCTCGGATCGTGTGTGGATGATCCATTCCCGGTCGTAGAGGTCGAGGGCGGGGGCGTCGGCCAGCAGGGCCAGGTTCGCTTCCCAATAGGACTGCACAGTTCCAACGTCCTGCCAGTAGCCGTCGAAGCGGTAACCGTAGACCCGAGCCCCACCCTCGATCATGGCCGGGATCACGTCATGGCCGAAGTCCGGCCGGGTGTCGCCTAGCCACTGATGCAAGGCGCGCTTGGAGAAGACGTAGACGCCCATGCTGGCCAGATCCGACTTTGGCTGGCGCGGCTTCTCCTCCCACTCGACGATCCTGTCGGATTCGTCCAGGGCCAGGATTCCCATGCGTGACGCGTCCGCGAGCGGCACGCGGCGCACGGCAATTGTGACGTCGGCGCGGTGACGCCGGTGAGCCGCCACGAACGGCTGATAGTCCATTTCGTATATGTGATCGCCCGCCAGAACGAGGATTGCGTCCCCCTTGGACTGCTCGACGACATTGAGGTTCTGGAGGACGGCGTCGGCAGTACCTCGATACCATTCGGCGACGCGGCCGCGGGCGATGTACGGCTGGAGCATGCGAACGCCGCCGTTGTTGCGGTCCAGGTCCCACGGCCGGCCCCTGCCGATGTGGTCGTTGAGGGAGCGCGGGTTGTACTGGGTCAGGACGACAACGTCGTCGATGTCCGAGTTGACGCAGTTGGATAGCGCGAAGTCGATGATGCGGTACTTGCCACCGAACGGCACGGCCGGCTTAGCGCGCATCGACGAGAGGATGGAGAGCCGCTCCCCTTCCCCGCCGGCGAGTATCACGGCCAGAGTTCGCTTCATCGCGCGTCCTCTCGCTTCCATCCCGGGTCTGGACGGGCCGAGTCGATGCTAACACCCGCTGTCGGCTTAGACTTGGGGAGAGTCAACGGTGCCGGACGCGGACCGGTTGTACCGCGGAAACGGTGAGGGCGAGTTCCCTTGGTCCGCTGGCGCGGCCCCTTCCGCCGGCGGGGCGCTATCGGCCGTCGGCGGCGCTAAAGGAACAGCCGCGGGTTCATGAAGACGCCGTTGACCCGCACGGCCCAGTGCAGGTGGCAGCCCGACGAGTGGCCGGTCGTGTTCTCCGTGCCGACGAGCTGGCCGGCCGCAACGGTTGCGCCGACGTAGATGCCCGCCGGCGCCCTGGCCGTCATGTGTGCGTACCAGGTGACCATGCTCGTGGAGTGGGCGATGATGACCAGCCAGGCTCGCGGGGGCGCATCGTACGGGTTATAGCCGACGAATACGACCACCCCGGCCCCGGCCGCGAATACCGGCGTCAGGCACGGGGCGGCGAGGTCGATGCCCTGATGGAAGTGGGCGCAGCTGCCGACACGCGGCTCCGATACGACGCCCGTGCAGCCGAACTCCTGAGTCACCAGCCCGCCCATGGGCCATTTCAGTGTGCCGCTGTACTGCGACGGGATCTTTCCCGCGCCGCCCTGCTGCTTGACCAGCTGGTCGATCCTGGCGGCCAGATTGTCCATGGCCTGACCGTTTGATTGGATGGCGGCGGCGAGGGCCGCCTTGTCTTGCGCGAGCTTCGAATCGGCCGCCTGCTGCTGGGCCAGCTGGGTTTCGAGCTGGGCCGTCAGGGAGTTCAGCTGGTCCTGGGTCGCGGCCAGCTGCGTCTGCTCGTCGTCGAGCGACTTCTGCTGGGCCCCAACCTGATCCTTCAGCTGCGCGTTGGCCGTGCCTGCCATCTCGACCGTCCCGCGCATTTCGGCCAGGATCTGCTGGTCGCGTCCGATTTCATCGGCAAGCGCTTTGTCGGCCTGGGCCAGGTCGCCGTAGTACGAGACGTCCGAAAGGGCCTCGGTCAGCGAATGGGCCGTCAGAAGCTGCTGCAGCAACGGCGTCTGGTCTGTCTCGTAGGCGGCGGCGAGGCGGTCTGCGAGGATCCCCTGCCGGACGTCGAGCTCGGACTGAGCGGCGTTCTGCTGGGTCGCAACTTCCGCCAGCTGCGTCCCGAGGATGACCTGCTGGGCGGCGAGGCTATTGAAGCTTGTCCTGACCCCAGCCATCTCGCCCTGCAGCGTGGTTATCTGCGCCTCCGCGTCGATGATCGACGAGCGCACATCCGCCAGGTTCTGCTGGGTGGCAGCTATCTGGCTCCGGAGCGTCGTCTGTTGGGTCGACAGACCGACCAACTGCGCCTTCTGATCGGCGATCAGCTTCGCCAGGCGCTGTTGCTCGGCAACCGCATCCGACAGGCCGTCGGCCTTGACCGGCGTCGCGGAAGCCTGCAGTGCGAGGCCGGGGGCGAGCAACACGACGCCGAGGAGGAGGTAGAAGAGCCGCCGGCGGGGCAGGCGACGGCCATGTGCGCGGCGGTCGTTCGAGGCGGTCATCGTGCGAGCAAGCTCCGTGCGCACGCTCCGAACGAGCGTGCTATGCGGTTACGCCCGCCGGTCTGACGCCGTCCATCGGAGGGGCACTACCTCAGGACGACTCCGGCTGTCCCCGATCATACATCCGCAAGAGCAAGCGCTGTCAACGCTCGCAGTCGTGCCGGGCGGCGGGCCGATGGGGCCGCAGGTGCAGAAACCGGCGCCTCAACTCGCATTCATCGGGCTAGGTGGCGGCCGGCAGAAGAACCGCCCATACCGCGCCAGCGATGAGGAACGGCCCGAACGGAACGTAGCTGTGGAGGGTGATCCGGCGGACAATCAGCAGGGCGAAGATGACGACACCGCCGAGCATCGCGCCGGCGAAGACCGCCAGGATGATTCTTATCAGTCCGGTGAGCAGGCCGACTGCCACCAGGAACTTGACGTCGCCGCCGCCGAAAGCGGCTTCCCCGAAGGGCAGTGACGCGACGAACATGAGGCCCGGCACCGCGATCGCGCCGAGAACCGCCATCCCGGCCGGAGACCGCGCTACCAGCGAGTCACCTCCCCAGGCCAGCGCCAGGGCGCCCAACAGGATCAACGGCAGCGTCACGACGTCCGGCATCAGCCTCTGGTCGAGGTCCGTCGCCATCAGCAGGACGCATGCCGCGAAGAAGGCGCCAAACAGGAGCCGCTGCCCGGGATCGCCGAAACGGACCGGGACCGCGGCCAGCACCGCGGCCGCAAACACCGCTACGACTGGCGTCCGCCAGTCCACGTTCCGGACGATGCCGGCTTCGTGGGCCGGCCAACGAGCCGCGATCCGATCCGCCGCTACACCCCAGGCCAGCCCGGCCAGGCCCAGCAGCGGAACGAGCGGATCGAACGTGGCAGGTACCGCTGGCAAGCTGGCCTCCTTCTGTGACCGGAGCCTGGAGTGGCGGCCCTACCCGGCGCCCGCCAGCGCCAGCTCCACAAGCGTGGCGTGGGCCACGCCGGTGGCGCCGGCCGGCGCGTAGGCCGTCTTCTTGCGGAAGTAGGCCGTCCCGGCGATGTCGAGGTGAACCCACGGCACGGTCGCGAACTCGCGCAGGAACAGGGCGCTCTTGACCAGGCCGCCCTCCGCAGAACCCGTGTTGATGAAGTCCGCGTACCAGCTGTCGAGGTCCTTGCGGTACTCCTCGATCATCGGCAGCTGCCAGTACCGCTCCCCGGCCCGTTCGGCGGCAGCGGCGACGGCGTCGTACCAGGGCTGTGGCGTGCCGAACGCGCCGGTCATCTGGTCACCCAGGGCCCGTGCGACGGCCCCCGTCAGGGTCGCGATGTCGACCAGGTGCGTCGCCCCGAGCTTCTCCGCATAGCACATCGCGTCGCCGAGGATCAGCCGGCCCTCGGCATCGGTATTGAGGATGTCGACCGTCTTGCCGTTCATGGCCTTGACCACGTCGCCGGGCCTTGCCGAATGCGGACCGGGAAGGTTCTCGACGGTCGGGGCGATGGCCATGAGCGGCGTCCCGGGGGCCAGTCGAGCAACTGTGGCGATGGCCGCGATCACGGTGCACGCACCTGTCTTGTCCATCTTCATTTCTTCCATTCGATCGGCCGGCTTGAGGCTGATGCCGCCCGAGTCGAAGCAGACGCCCTTTCCGACGATTGCCAGGCGGCGGCCCGCAGCGTCCCTGGCCCCCTCATCACCCGAGCGGAGGACGATCATTCGGGGCGGACTGTCGCTGCCGCGACCGACGGCCAGAAACATCCCCATGCCAAGTTCGGCGGCTCGCGCCGGCTCGATCACGTCGATGTGGAGGCCGTGCCGCTCGGCGATCGCCCGAGCCTCACCCGCCAGAACCTCCGGCGTGACGTCGTTGGCGGCGCGGTTGGCCAGACGCCGGGCCAGGTTGGCGCCTTCGCCGATGACGACTCCGCGTTCGGCCGCGCGCCTGACGGCAAGCAGGTCCGCGCCGGGTGCAACCAGAATCAGCTCGTCGAGCGCCGGCGGGGTGTTCTTGTAGTCGTCTCGATAGATCGTGGCGGGCTCGAACTCGCCTTCGACGACGCCGCGTGCCAGCAGTTCGGCAACCGCGACCGTTCCCCCGTCGATCAGATCCTCGAGGTCGCCCAGCCAGATAGCCAGCGACTTCACGTTCCGGCCCGCCAGACGCCGCTCGACGGCGGAACCGATTCGCACCACCACCTGGCGCGTCACGGTTTGGGCCTCGCCCGCAGCGATCGCCAGAAGTCGGCCGGCCCGAAGCTGCCCGGCGGCCGCGATCACCGACCCGTACCGCTCGGCCTTGAGCTCGCCGAACGCTGCCAGGGCGGCCAGTTCGCCGCCGGCGCGCTTGTCTATCTCCGACAGGGTGCCGTCGAACCTGGGCTCGCCGACGAACGGGAAGGCCAGCACGTCTGCCGGAACGTCCCAGGGTTGATCGCTGACGACGCGCAACTGCATCACGAGATCCTCCGGCCGAGCGGCTCATCGGGGCGCCGCAGACCCATGGCGTCGGCTCAGGCGCCGGCGTTGTCGATTGCCCAGTCCGTCGATTGCCTAGTCTATCGAGTCGCCGCGGCACCATGGCAGCCTCGGCCGAGGTTCGGCTCAGAACCACCGGCGGAGTCGGGGCGGCGACCGCTCGGAGCGATTCCCCGGCCCGCTATCTGCCGAAGACCGTCCCGCCGACCAGGTCGGCAAGGGCGTTGGCCAGCGCGCCCCTGGCCGTCTCGATCGAGATACCGTCCGAGGTCAGGTTGCCTGCCATCTCGTGGAGCACCACCTGGAGCACGGAGTTGTCATTGGGCAGCAGGGCCTTCGCGTCGTTGACGGCTCGGAGGGCCGCCGTCACCTGGGTCGTGACCTTCCCATTCGAGTCGACCATCGTCTGCCAGAGCAGTTTCAGGGCGTCGTCCATCTGCCTCGTCCGGCTCAGCCACGCCGTCAGCGTCGACACGTCCGTCAGCTTCGCGAGCCCGGCGGCGATCGAGCTCGCGTCCGCGATCGAAGCCGACGCGCCGCTGAGCTTGGTCAGAGCCTCCGGATAACGACCGCCAGTCGCGAGCTCGAGGGCATCGGCCGCGGCGGAATCGTGAGTCTGGATGTCGCCGGCAACCTGCAGGGCGGTTTGGCTGCCCTCGACCATGGCCATCCAGTCGTCGTGGAGCGGCGCGACGGACGCAACGGCCAGGCAGACCTGGTGATATCGATCGACAAGGGCCGGGCTGTTTGTCTTGGTCAGGTCAACCTGGAGCGTCGAGCCCCAGGCCGCGCACTGGAGCCTGTCGTTGAGGTCGGCCGCTCCGGCGTCGATCGAGTTCACGTCGCTCGAGCCCTGGGTCCAGGCCGACTGCAGACCCGTCTGGTCCAGTTGAGCCAGGCTGGATAGCGTCTGGCGAGCCATCTGGCCCAGCGAATCGACCGCGTCATTGACCGTGACGAGATCGCGGACCGCCGCGTCGAGCTTGGCCGAAAGAACCTGGTCCGCGCCCCAGGTTATCTCCGGCCGCGCCCCGCTGGACGGGAAATGCTGGCCCGCAGCGACGATCCCGGCCGAGCCGAACGCCAGCCCTGCCGCGAGAATCAGCCAACCGAGACGAAGAAGCCCGCGGCCTACAAAGGACCGGAATCGATCGCCCCAACCGAGCTCGGAGTCTGCGTGGTCGAGGTTGTCCTCGTCACGCTCGAACTCGACGACCGAGTCGGCCAGATCGCTCTGTTCGATCGGGCGCAGGCTCGATCCGGAGATCGGTCGTGGCGGCAGGCCGGGCGTCGTCATGATCCCGGCGATGCTACACCGCGGCGGGCTCGCCTGGGACCGAACTAGCCATGCCGCGAGCGCGCCTGCAGGTTCAAGCCCGCCGACTCAGGTTCTGGAGCTCGTTTTGGAGGTGGCACTCGCGAGGTGGTCCAGGACGGCCGCCAGCTCGGCCGCGTCGGTGGCGATCTCGGTCGGTCGGTCCGCGGGAGCCAGCTCCGTCACCTGGGCTCGGGTGCTGATGCCGGTCAGCATCAACACCGACCGCGCCCCGACCGCGTGCGCGGCCGCCACGTCCGTAACAAGGCTGTCGCCGATCATCACCGCCTCGGCAATATCACCCCCGGCCGCACGGGCGGCCACCTGCAGGAGCAGTGGTCCAGGCTTGCCGATGGAGACGGGCGCCTGGCCGGACGCCGTCTCGACGGCGGCGACGATCGACCCGGCCCCGGGCGTCAGCCCTTTCTCGGTGGGATAGACCGGATCGCGGTTCGTGGCGATGAACCTGGCGCCGGCCCGGATGGCCCCGGCCGCACAGGCCAGTCGAGCGTAGGAAAAGTCGAGATCGAGCCCCACGACCACCGCGTCCACCCGACCCGTGGCCGCGGCGACGTCACGACCGTTTGACGTCCAGCGATCGGCCGCGTCACCCGACGCGACCGCTTCGATCCCGACATCGAGGATCTCGTGGATAAGGCCGGCGCCGCCGACGACGAGGGCGCAATCAACCGGCGGCCGGAGCTCGAGCAGGTAGAGCGCCGTCGCCCGGGCCGAGGAAACGATCCGCTCTGGCGAAACCGGCGCACCCATGCCCTCGAGACGGGTAACGTAGTCGGCGCGATACCACATCGAGTTGTTGGTCACGTACACGACGTCGTCACCCGCGGCGGCGCGCGTGGCCAGCACGGCGGCGACACCGGGCACCGGTTCCGCGCCGCGGTAGACGACACCATCGAGGTCGACGAGAAGCAGCATGGCCACGATGCTACCGGAGCGGCGCTCGGCGCGCGGGGCAACGGCGCTTCTCGACACCCCGAGCGGTGCCCGTGCCTGACGACCGACGGGTTCTCGACGGCATCGATCGACTGGTCGTCGACGGCACGAACGTCCTGTACGCGCTTGGCCGATCGACGTCGCCGCTGCCCGCGGCGGCGCTGATCGGGAGGTTGCGGGCAATGGTCCCGCCCGGCGTCGGGGTGGTGGTGGTCCTCGACGGCTCGCCCGAACAGGGCCTGGTATCACGCCGGGTCGCCTCCGGCGTGGAGGTCAGATACTCCGGCCGGTCGACTGCCGACGAGGTAATCACACGTCTGGCCGAGCACGAGATCGGTTCGGCGCGGGCGGGCTTGCTGGTCGTGACCGATGACATCGAGTTGGGTGCTGCCGTTCGACGGGCGGGCGGTCGAACTGTCCGCAACAGCTGGTTGATCGAGCGGCTCGGCCGCCAGCGGTTGTCGGCTCCCTCGGCCGGCGGGGCGTACCCGCCTGCACCGCCGCCCGGGCACGGATCGTCACAGCGGGGCTCGGGCATCGGCCCTTCGACGGGGCGCGGCGCCGCCCGGCACGCGGAGTCCACGGGCGCAACCGACGACACCGATGCCGAGGCAGAGGCCCCGCGATGGTCGCCCGGCCGCGGGGCGACCAGGAAGCGCGGCAACGGCCGCCGACGGCCCAGCGCCGGCCGGTAGGCTTTGGCCTTTGCGCAGTCTCGTGCGGTCCTATTCTGAACGGACGTTCGCTTGCGGATCGGGCGACAGCCGACGACGTTCAAGCCGGCGCCCGGGGCGTGGGCGTGGACGTTGACGTGGACGCGCAGACGACCTGGTCCACGCGGCGTCCACAGGGGCTCCGCCGCTCCTCCACCGGCCGGGAGGCGGACCGGGGCTAGGTTGGAGCATCATCTAGATATGGTGGTCGCAGGCCGAGATATACCACTACATATTGTGTTTTGGGGCTTGACTCGGGCGGAGTGGCAGGCGTAGATTCCCACGGTCGGCCGGGTCGCCGAGAGGATCCGGAGAGCGCCGGCAGGCCTTGGAGAGAAGGCCGAATCGGTGCCCCGAGGCCCTGGTTGGAGGCAGATCGCCCGAGCGCTCGCAGCTATCGTCATGGACACTCCGAACCGGTGACTCAGGGTCCGCACGCGCCAGTTGCGGCAGCCGGCAGGTTCAACCGGGCAGAGCGGTCGGAAGGCCGGCGGCAGACAGGAGGTCGGCCGGCCCGCGGATGCGAGAACCTCGAGTCGATCGCGCTTCCAACAGTCCCGAGTTGCTCAGGTTGCCCGACGGCCCGGGACGACGTCATACCACGCCACTTCGCCACTTCCCAGACCTCAAGCCACGATCCCGCGAGATGTAACGAACGAACCGAAAGAGCCCAGGAAGGTGCAGGAAATGAGTCGAGCCGACGCGAGCGCGACCCCCGAGAGCGCGACCATCGCAACCGCGGAGACAACGCCGTCCGTCGCAGTCGCCGCCGCGGGCCCCGTCATGGATGAGAGCGTCGGCCCCACGCTCCCCGACGGCCGCTTCACCGGCATCGGCGTCAAGGGCCTCCACTGCCCGCGCCGTTGGACCACGCCGGGCGTCCACCCGTACGACGAGATCCAGTGGGAGACCCGGATCGCCAGCATCGGCAACGAGAAGGGCGTCAACGTCTTCGAGCAGAAGGACGTCGAGGTGCCCGCGTTCTGGAGCCAGCTCGCCACCAACGTCGTCGTCAGCAAGTACTTTCGCGGCCACCTGGGCACGCCCGAGCGCGAGACCTCCGTCCGCCAGCTGATAGACCGCGTCGTCAACACCATCGCCGGCTGGGCCGAAACGCAGCATTACTTCGCGGCGGACGAGGATCTGCGAGCCTTCCAGGCCGAGCTGACCCATCTGCTCGTCCACCAGAAGATGAGCTTCAACTCGCCGGTCTGGTTCAACGTCGGCGTCGAAGAGCACCCTCAGTGCTCAGCCTGCTTCATCAACTCGGTCCAGGACTCGATGAGCTCGATCATGGACCTGGCCAAGACCGAGGCGATGCTCTTCAAGTTCGGCTCGGGCGCCGGCTCGAACCTTTCGACCCTTCGATCGAGCAAGGAGAAGATGTCGGGCGGCGGCACCGCTTCGGGCCCGGTCAGCTTCATGCGCGGCTACGACGCCTTCGCCGGCGTGGTCAAATCGGGCGGCAAGACTCGCCGCGCAGCCAAGATGGTGATCCTCGACGTCACCCATCCCGACATCGAGGAGTTCATCAACTGCAAGCTCAAGGAGGAGAAGAAGGCCTGGGCCCTGATCGAAGCCGGCTACGACGCCTCCTTCACCGGCGAGGCCTACGGTTCGGTCGCCTTCCAGAACGCCAACCATTCGGTCCGGGTCACCGACGACTTCATGCGCGCCGTCGTGGCCGACGCCGAGTGGACGACCAGGGCCGTGGTCGACGGCCGGCCGATGGGCACCTACCGAGCCCGCGACCTCTTCCGCCAGATGGCCGACGCGGCCTGGGTCTGCGGCGACCCGGGCATCCAGTACGACACCACGATCAACGACTGGAACCCCGTCTCGGCCTCAGACCGTCAATACGCCACCAACCCGTGCTCGGAATACTCGTTCATTAATGATTCCAGTTGTAATTTGGCGTCCGTCAACCTGATGAAGTTCGTGCGCGACGACGGCGAGTTCGACGTCGAGGACTTTCGGCACGCCAGCCGCCTGACCATCACGGCTCAGGAGATCCTGGTCGACAACGCCGGCTACCCGACGCCGGCCATTGCCAACAACTCGCACCTATTCCGGCCGCTCGGACTCGGCTACGCCAACCTGGGCGCGCTGCTGATGAACCGCGGCCTCGCCTACGACTCGGCCGAGGGTCAGGCCTACGCCGCGGCCATAACCTCGGTCATGACCGCCGAGGCGTACCGTCAGAGCGCCATCATCGCCCGCGACCACGGCGGCCCGTTCGCGGAATACCGCAAGAACGAGGCGCCGTTCCTGCGCGTGATCGAGAAGCATCGCGATGCCGCCCACGGCATCCCGGACAAGCAGAGCGTCCCGGCGGACCTGCACCGCGCCGCGCGCGATATTTGGGACGAAACTCTGTCGCTGGGACGAGGCAACGGCTTTAGAAACGCACAAACCAGCCTCCTGGCTCCAACCGGCACTATTTCATTCATGATGGACTGCGATACCACCGGCATCGAGCCCGACATCGCCCTGGTCAAGTACAAGAAGCTCGTGGGCGAGGGCTTCCTCAAGATCGTCAACGGGACTGTGCCCGGCGCCCTGCGCAAGCTCGGTTACACGCCCGACCAGGTCGATTCGATCGTGGCCTACGTAAACGAGCGCGAGACGATCGAAGGGGCGCCGGAGCTCAAGCCCGAGCACCTGTCGGTCTTCGACTGCGCCTTCAAGCCGGTCAACGGCATGCGTTCCATCAACTACATGGGCCACCTGAGGATGATGTCGGCGGTCCAGCCCTTCCTTTCCGGCGCGATCAGCAAGACGGTGAACATGCCCGAGGCGGCCACGCCCGAGGAGATCGAGACGGTCTACCTCGAGGGCTGGCGGATGGGTCTCAAGGCCATCGCGATCTACCGCGATAACTCGAAGCGCTCCCAGCCCCTCATGACGGGCAAGAAGAAAGAATCCGAGGCTGAAGGGGCGGTGCCGGCCGCTGCCGCGACTCAGGCCGAGCCCAAGCCCTACCGGCGCCGCCTTCCGGCCGAGAGAACCGCGATCACCCACAAGTTCGACGTCGCCGGTCACGAGGGCTACATCACGGTGGGCCTCTACCCGGACGGCCAGCCGGGCGAGATCTTCCTCAAGATGGCCAAGGAAGGCTCCACGATCTCGGGCCTGATGGACACCTTCGCCACGACGGTCAGCGTCGCGCTGCAGTACGGCGTGCCGCTGCACGACCTGGTCCACAAGTTCGCCCACGTCCGGTTCGAGCCGTCGGGCTTCACCAGCAACCCGGAGATCCCGATCGCCAAGTCGATCGTGGACTACATCTTCCGCTGGATGGGATCGCGGTTCCTGCCGCCCGAAGAGCGAGCGAACCTCGGCCTGGTCGACCGCTCGGCGACGGCTGAATCGACGGTGCAGCCGCTCACCCTTGGGCTCGGCAGTTCGGGCGCCGCAGGTCCTGGTGGCGCCGGGACTTCGGGGAGTGGCACACCCCCCGCCGCAAGCCCGGCTTCACCGCCGAGTGGTGGTAGCGCCGGCTCGTCGGAGACCGGGGCCGCCCCCCCGGCCGCCTCCTCGCCGACCTCGAGTGGCACCTCCCCAACCGCCACGGCCACTTCGACCCCCGCCGGAGAGATGCCCGGCGACACTCCCCGCCCCTCGGCCTCGCCTGCCTACGGCGGCGGCAACGGCAGTGACAAAGCCAATGGAAACGGGGCTCGCGCCGCGCTCGGCGCACTCGGCATCGGCAAGGCCCAGGTCACCTTCAGCGCCCAGGCAGACGCCCCCTCCTGCGCCGAATGCGGCTCGATCATGGTCCGCAACGGCAGTTGCTACAAGTGCCTCAACTGCGGCTCCACGAGCGGGTGCTCGTGACTCAAGGGAAAGAGAACCATCAGGCTGAAGACACCGACTCCGCCTGATCCAACCGGGAGGGTTCTGCTGCACGCGACGCCGAGATTACCCCGGACCGTGCGCAAGGAGCATCCGCCTCGCCAGTCTTCGGCGCCCTGGCTGAACCCTCGAGAAGTGCGGCGAACGCGACGGCCCGCTCGGTCGTAGGGAGAACTACGAGTCCTTCCCCGGTGGCACGCTCGTCATTAGGCTCGGTGCACGGGCCCGCCTTCGAACGCCCGACGCAGCTCGGCAACGTCGATCTTGCTCATCTTCAACATCGCCTCCATCGCGCGGCCGGCCCGCTCCCGGTCGTGATCGCCCAGCATCTCGCCGAGTTGGCGCGGGACGATCTGCCAGGACAGGCCGTAGCGATCCTTCAGCCAGCCGCACTGGCCCGGCGATCCGCCGTCGGCGGTCAGCGCATCCCAGAGGCGGTCGACCTCGGCCTGATCCTCGCAATCGATCGCGAACGAGATCGCCTCGGTAAACGGAAACTGGGGGCCGCCGTTCACGGCCGCGAACGGCTGACCGGCCAGGGTGAAGCCGACCAGGAGGACCGCTCCGGCCACGGTGCTCGGATTGTCCGCCGGAGATCGCCAAACGTTGTCGACCCGGCTGTCCGGCAACAGCGAGACGTAGAAGTTCGCCGCCTCCTCGGCATTGCCATCGAACCACAGATTCGGGGTGATCTTCGACATCTCTCTTCCTCGCACGACGAATTCGGGCGCCCGGCTCCGCACGAGCCGGCGCGTTCGCGCACGGCGCCTGGCCGCCAGCATATTCCCGGCCTGCGCAATGTCACCGGCCGCGTCAAGGGCGACGAAATGGCGGCCGGCAAGTCAGCCGTGGCCCACCATGTCGACGGGAGACCGATGCCGGTCGCCGGGCCGTCCGCCTGGGTTGTCGGTGGAGCCCGGTCGGCTCCACGATCGGTGATCAGTCGGTCCGGGCAAGCGCCCGACCGAGGGTGGCAACCGCGCGCCAGTTGGCGAGGGCGCAATGGTGCCGTCGGCTGCCTGGATCGAGGTTTTGTCAACAGACTGGCCGCATCGGACCGCGACGGGAAGCCTTCGAGCGCCGGGCGAGACCACGCGTATCGGCCCGCGCTTGCGGCGACCGGACTGGTCAGAGGAGCCATCTGCCAGTCGACCGCTATTCGGCCGCCGCCGGCTCCTCGACCACGAGCGGCAGCCCCAGGCGGCGAAGATCCCGCCGCAACTGGGCCGCACCTCGAAACTGCATGGCCGTCATGCCGAGAGAAGTCGCCGTGGCGACGTTCAGATCCCAGTCGTCGATGAAGACCGTCTCCTGTGCCGTCAGCCCGAAGCGCGCCAGGAAGTGGCGAAAGATGGCCGGGTCCGGCTTGGCGACCCCGACTTCGCCCGAGATCAGGATGCCGTCCATCTCGTCGAGGAACGGATACCGCGACCGCGTCACCGGGAAAGTCTCGGTCGACCAGTTGCTCAGGCCGTAGGTTCGGAACCCGGCGCGCCGCAGCTCACGCAGGATCGCGACCGTCCCCTCGTACGCCTCGCCCAGCATCTCCGGCCAGCCCATCTGGTAGGCGGATATCAGCTCGGCCTGGTCCGGGTGAGCCTCGACGAGCTCTGCCACGCCCTCGGCGAGGGGACGGCCGGCGTCGAGCCCGGCGTTCCACTCCGGAGTGCAGACATCGGCCAGGAACCGTTCCATGGCCGCCTCGTCGGCGCCGAACAACTTGCGGTACAGGTGGCGCGGGTCCCAATCGATCAGGACGCCGCCAAGGTCGAACACGACGGCGGTGATCTGGGTCGTCACGGAGCCTCACGGAGTGACCGGCGGGCGCCGCAGCCTACCGTCGGCGTCCGTCCCGGCCCGGGTCGACTGATCGTACCCGAGCCGGCGCCCGCGCATCGTGGCCGGTGTCACATGCCGGCCGTCGCGGCGGGTTGAGCGCGCATACTGCGTTCCGGACAGACCAGTGGCCCGCGGGCTCCGGCCACACCGGAGGAGCGTCGTGAACTTCAACGTGATACTGCCGCTTTGCTCGTCGCTGCTCAGCCTCATCTTCTGCGTCCTGCTGTTCGACCAGTGGCGCGAGCGGCGGCGGTCGTACCAGGCCGTATGGGCCATCGGGACGCTCTGGTACGGGCTGAGCGCCGGCACCGAGTTCCTGGGTGGGGCCTTCGGCTGGTCCGAGCCCTTGTACAGGGCCTGGTACCTGATCGGCGCGATCTGGGTCGCCGCATGGCTCGGGCTCGGCACCGTGCTGCTGCTCGGCAAGACGCGCTTTGGCTATGCCTTCGCGGGCTCGCTTTTCCTGGCGGGCCTGTTCACCGCGCTGACCCAGGCGAAATACAACTACGCCGATAGCGGCCTCGCACCGATCCTTTACTTCGGCATAGCGGTGGTACTGGCGGCGGCCATCGTCGTGGACACGTTCCGCGGCGGCTCGACCTGGCCCCGCCTCGCCGCGGCCGCCTTGCTGGTGGGCACTCTCGCCTCGGCCGCGATGATGGCCGTGGTGTCGCTTCCTGCCCCGGGTTGGGTCGTGGACCCGGTCACCCACATCCCGACGGGAGACCTCTTCCCGGGCTATCTGCGGCTGCTGACCCCTTTCTTCAACATCACGGGGGCCTTCGCCCTGGTACTGGGTGGCATCTACAGCGCCTACATCTTCATGCCCAAGCGCCGGTTCATCCGTTACTCGCTGATCCGAGACCAGGGGACGGCGCGGTATCTCGGTAACCTGCTGGTGGCACCAATCGCGATCGTCGTGAACCTGGTCGGCTCGATTCCCGGAGCGCTCGCGGCGCTGTTAACCGGCCGCCTCAACAGCCGCGTGCCTGCCACGCTGCTCATCGCCGTGGGCGGCCTGATACCGTCAGTCACCAGCGGATTGAACCGGTTCGGCGACACGAGCGGCTTCTTCCTGGGCGAGTTCCTGGGCGTCTTCTTCATCTTCGCGGGCTTCCTGGTCTCGATCGAGGTCTTCCGCGAGATTCGGGTTCCGTTCACGGGCATCGTCCTGAGATCGCGCGTTCCAGAGGAGAGCGCGGATCGCGCCTGAGCGGGCCCGATCGCGCGACCGCGGGAGATCGCGAGTCGTGCCCGGTCGCGCCTGATCGTGGCGGCCTGGTCTTCGCTTCTCGCGGCTGCGGCCTCGAAACGGGCGCGCACGGACTCTGCCCGATAATGGGCCGATGAAACCCGGAATGGACCCGCCTGAAGAAGCCGCCGCGGACGAGCGCTTCCGGAACGAGGCGTCCCTCGACGACCCGGGCGCGGCGCCCGGCGGGCCGCTCGATCCGTTCGAGGAGCTCGTATTCGCTGCGCTCGACACACTGCCCGAGGTCTTCCGAGACCGGCTCGGTAGCGTCGCGATCGTCGTCGAGGACGAGCCCACGCCCGACCAGCTCGCCTCAGTCGGAGCGTACGGGCTGCTCGGGCTCTACTCGGGCGTTCCGCGGACCGCATACGGTGCCGACCATGCGCTCGTGACAAGCAAGATCACGATCTTCCGCGGCGCACACCTGCGTCGATACCACGATCCCCAGTCGCTTGCGCGCGGCGTGGCCGAGACCGTTCGCCACGAGGTGGCCCACCACTTCGGCATCTCCGATGCCCGACTCGACGAGCTGGCGAGAGGGCGCAATTAGCCGGAGGGGCGGTGGGCAGCCCGACCGTTCAGCTTGCTCGTTGCTGCCTGGCAGGACAGTAGGTGACGCTGGCGGCTTTGCGCTGTGCCCAGGTCTGCCCTGCGCGACTGCGGCCCTTGAGCCAGGCTTTGCGGTTCCTGAGGTGACTCCGTTGGACGCCGGAGCCACCGTTCTGACGGCTGTCCACGGCGGCGGAGGAAGCGGCGGCAGAGCGATACGAGGACTTGCTTCGGTCGGCTTCGGGGCGCGGGGATGCGGGCTCGGTGGTTGGCGTGATGTCATCGGTCATGTGAATCTCCATCCGCAGGGTGCGAACATGGGGGAAGAGGAAGAAGCGCGGGTTGAGGGCCGAGAGGGCCTACGCTTTGCTGTCGTTGCGCCCGAGGCCGAGGTCGCCCCGAACTGCCTCTGCGCCGTGGTTGCGGGACCACGACGAGACTGCGGCGGCGAGCGCCACAGACTCGGGACGAACGGCTAGACGGTCGTCAGGGCCGCGAACGGTCGATCCCAGCTCGGCCAGAATGCCGCGGTATTTGGGCTTGTCGTTCGGCGATCGATCGACTGGTGGGAAGACGTCAAAGTAGCCGTCGGTGCTCACGACGATCAGCGCATCGGCGGTGCGGAAGCTTCTGCGAGCCACGTGGGGTTCCAATCTGCCGCGCGCTTCGGGCGACGAAATAGCTACCCGGCGTAGTCGGCTCATCACCACGATGGGACCGTCGCGCCGTTTGGTCAAGCCGACCGACGGCGGGCATGCCTGCTCTCGCAACGTGCATCGCAGGCACGTGCAGTGGGCCCCGCCCAGGGCGTCGTTGTGCTATTACCTGAAAGCGAGTACCGTGGGTCCGTTGCCGCCACTTGCGGTAACGCTCCGCGTGGTCGACCCCCCTTTCCGACAGACCGTGCGTCTGCTGTTGGGATCGGGAAGAAGAAAGGGTCACTATGACCACCGGAACAGTCAAGAAGGTCGTCTCGGAGCGCGGCTTCGGGTTCATCGCAGCTGAGGATGGGAAGGAATACTTCTTCCATCGCGGCGGCCTCCAGGCTCCCCTCGACTTCGACCGCCTTGTCGGCGGCGAGCGTGTCTCGTTCGAAATCGAGACCAGCCCCAAGGGCCCGCGCGCCGTCCAGGTAAGCGCAGCCTAGTCTTGCTCGGCCTTCGCAGCCCGAGCGTTAATCGCCTCGGGCTGCGATCGCCAACCGACGGGCCCGACCGCCTTCCGACCTCAAGTCGCCACGTGGGCCATTCGCGGCATCACGCCGATGGGCCGTCTGAAGCGGTCGGCCAACCCGATAGGAGCTAATCCATCTCGCGGACTGCCTTTGTCTCAACCTACCCGCCGCGCCAGTGTGGCTTTGCGACCTTCACGTACGACCTGGCCACGACGGTCGGCGAACGCGAGATCGTGGCCATCCATCCGGCGGGCGAGGTCGGGCCGTATCCGGCTGAGGTCCGCCACAGGATTCGTCGCGACAACCAGCCCGACTACGCCTACGGTGCCGAGGCCCTCAACGACTGCGGCGTCAAGGTTGTCAGCGTTCAGCACGGAGCGGGCATCTGGGGCGGAGAGGACGGCGGCTTCGTCCTCGACTTCGCCCGCGCCCTTCGCGTGCCGATGGTCGTGACATTCCACGACGTCCCGGCACAACCGTCCCCGGCTCAGCGATCGATCCTCTCCGAGCTCGTCGACCGCGCCGCGGCTACGATCGTCATGTCGCACGCCGCGGCATCCGAGATGGCTCGGTCCTACGGGGTGGCTGCCAACCGCCTCGACATCGTTCCGAACGGCGTGCCCCATCTCCCGCAAGTCGCAGCGGACACGATCAAGCCGCGCCTCGGACTTCAGGGTCGGGCCGTTATCCTGAGCTTTGGCCTGCTTGAGCCGGGTAAGGGGTGTGAGTCGGTCCTCGACGCGATGCCCGCGGTGGTGGAAGCAGTGCCCACCGTTTGCTACGTCATCGTGGGCGCGACCGAGCCGAATCACCTCGCCGCCAATGGCGAGACCTACAGAGCCGGCCTGGAGGCGCAGGTGGCCGCCCGCGGTCTTGGTCAGCACGTCAGGTTCGTGGACCGTTTCGTGGGTCGCGTGGAGCTTGGAAACTGGCTCGAGGCGGCAGACGTGATCACCACGCCCTATCCAGATCTCGACCGAACCGTCGCCGCCACGCTTTGCTACGCCATGGCGGCGGGCAAGCCCATCGTCTCGACCCCGTACGCCTACGCGCTCGAGATGATCTCCAACAACGTCGGCCGGCTGGTGCCGGCGGGCTCGCCGGAAGCGCTGGCCGGTGCGTTCATCGAGCTCCTGCTCGATTCAGGGCTTCGAGCCTCGATGGGCCGGAAGGCCTACGAGCGCAGCCGCGGCATGGTCTGGTGGGAGGTCGGCAGCCAGTACCGGCGCATCTTCGACCGGGCGCTCAGCGCGACCGCCTCAACACGTCGGCCACCGTTCCGTAAGTTTGCGGCGGTCGTAGCCTGAGCCGCTCGACGCGACCTGCCGTTCGGGCAGGACTCGTTCCGATCCGCCACCACGACACGGTCCGGTCCGGACCGAAGGTGCCGGATGGTAATATCAGTTCATCAATCGCTGTTTCGGACACGCTGCAGCAGCGTCTGCCGCCGGCATGCCACGTGGGTGCCGGCCCTCATCCCGATCGCGCCGCAGGCGCGGGACCAAATCCGTCCCGCCCGGCCCGGTCGGCCCCGCGTCATCTGACGCATTCAGGAGCAACCGTTTGACTTTCGATAATCTCGGCCTATCGGCCGACCTCCTCGCCACCGTCGCGAGAGAGGGTTACACGGATCCAACGCCCGTTCAGAGCGCGGCGATCCCCTTCATCCTGGCCGGACGCGACGTCCTGGCCGCAGCCCAGACCGGTACCGGCAAGACCGCGGCGTTCGTCCTTCCCGCCCTGGAGCGCCTTCGCGGGCACGCCAACGCCGGCTTCTCGCCGGCTCGCCATCCGGTTCGAATGCTGATCCTCACCCCGACGCGCGAGCTGGCGGTCCAGGTCGCCGACGCCGTCAAGACGTACGGTCGAGGCTCGTCGCTGAGGTCGGCAGTCGTGTACGGCGGCACCCGGATCGATCCCGAGATCAAGCTCCTGTGGAGCGGCGTCGAGATCCTCGTCGCGACACCCGGCCGCCTCCTGGACCACATCGGCCAGCGCACGGTCAACCTGAGCCAGGTAGAGATCCTCGTCCTCGACGAGGCCGACCGAATGCTCGACATGGGCTTCGTGCCGGACGTACGCAAGATCGGCGCTCTTCTGCCGGCCCGGCGCCAGACGCTCATGTTCTCGGCGACGTTCTCAGACGACGTCCGGCGACTGGCAGGTGAGTTCCTGCACGAGCCCGAGATCGTCGAGGTCGCGGCCCGCAACAGCATCGCCGACAATCTGACCCAGGTGCTCTATCCGGTCGAGCAAAGCCGCAAGGCGGATCTGCTCGTACACCTGATCCAGCGCGATTCGATGGACCAGGTCCTGGTATTCACCCGCAGCAAGCTCGGGGCCGGCCGTTTGGCTTCGTACCTCGGCCGGCAGGGCGTCAGCACCTCAGCCATCCACGGCGATCGCAGCCAGTCGGAGCGGACCCGCGCCCTGGAGGCTTTCCGCGGCGGTTTCGTCAAGGTCCTCGTGGCGACGGACGTGGCTTCGCGCGGACTCGACATCGAGAACCTGCCCTACGTCGTCAACTTCGAGCTTCCGTTCGAGCCACAGGACTACATCCACCGCATCGGCCGAACGGGCCGAGCCGGCGCCAGCGGAACGGCCATCTCGCTGGTCTCACCGGACGAGGTCGACGAGTTACGAGCCGTTCAGCGGCTGCTGCGCAAGGCCATTCCTTGCGCGATCGTCGAGGAGTTCCTGCCCGATCCCGATCGCGAACCCTCACCCGCAACCCGGTCACGGGCCGGGCGGCCGCAGGAGTCGCCGACCGGGCGGTCGTGGTCCAGGCCCGGCCTGCCTCAGGCCAAGGCTTCGGTAACCGGCCGGACCCAACTACCCGCCGCAGCTGGGAGTCGCTGATCACGATGCGCAAACGCAAGGTGACCTATCCGGTGGCCCGAACGGCCACCAAGCAGCCCCGAAGTGCCGGCCTGCCGGGAGACCCCGGCTATGTCAGATCGACTGTGGCCACGATCAACCTGGCGGCTCTCGAGGTTCGAGACGACCTGATCGTGGGCAGCCGAGTCAGGATCGGCGGAGTCGGCCTCTACGCCGGCGAGCTGGCGAAGGTCGAGGGACTTTCGAGCGGCATCATTCCCGCCGCCATGGTCCGGACCGATTCGGGCAAGACCCGGCGCGTCCGGGCGGTCGACCTGGAGCGCGTCACCGCCGAGCGCGTCAGCGCCGAAGCCTGACCGCGTCGCCCGCGTGGGGCGTCTCGAACGCCCAGGTCAGGACCGACGCCGGACGATCGGCTCAGCCACCCCGCGCCAGCAACTCAGGCGCGCGAAGCCGCACGAGCAACGCCCCCAGCTCGGCGGCGCAGACGAGCACGAACGCGGTCAGGTAGAACCACAGCATCAGCACGATGACCCCGGCCAGAGCGCCGTAGGTGGCGGCGTAGCTGGCAACCTGCGCCACGTAGACGCCAAACGCATAAGTGACCACGAGCCAGACCACGGCAAAGGCGGTGGCTGCCAGGGCAGCCCAGCGCCAGGGCGTGCGGAAGTCCGGGGCAAATCGCAGCACGGCGGCGACCGCAATCACCAGCAGCGCAAACGAGGCCGGCCAGCGTAGCAGCGAGATCCAAGGCCATGCTTCTCGCAGCCCCGCGTGATCCACAAGCCGATGGGTCATCAACGTCCCGCCCACGATGGCTGCGAACGAAATCGCGATCGCGATGCCTCCCAGCACCGTCAGCACGGCCGCCATGCCGAGGCGCAGCACGAGCCGTCGCGTCTCGCGTATGCCGTAGGCACGGTTGATCGCCTTCATCAGCGAGCTCATGCCTGTAGCCGCACCGTATAGCGTTATCAGCGCGCCGACCGAGAGTAGCTCCGGATGGGTGTTGACCAGGGCGGCCTTCAACTGGACCGTAATCGGCCCAACCAGATCTGACGGCAGATCGCCCCCGATGGCCCCGATGATCCGGTCGCTCGGGTCCCGGATGCCGAGCCAGCTGGCAGCAAAGCCGCTCAAGGCCACCACGAAGATGGCAAATGGGAACGTTGCGAACATGAATCGGAAGGCGAGTTCGGCGGAAACGCCGGCCACGTCGTCATCAACGACCCGCTTCACGTACCCCCGGACGATCTCCCTCACGACTCTCCTCCAAGCCGACCAGAGACGAAGTTGCGTTCTATTCTGCCCGACTGCTCGGCAGGAGCCGCAGGAAAGCCGGCGACGCGAGCGAATTGGCCGATGGAGATCGGGCGATCGCGAGCGTTCGCGCAGCTTCCCCGCCAGCGCGAAACGGGCCACGCCGGGCTGCTCCGGTTCCGGCAGGGGTAAGCGTCCCGCGCGACGGCGCTGTCGGCGTTCCAACGCCGACACTATGCTGAAGGCGACCAGGTCGCACCTTCTCAGGGAGGGTTCCGCATGGCGATCGCACCGCCCCCGGGCGCAGCAACCCGCAGCAACCCAATCGAGGTAACCATGACCCCGGAGCGCGAACTCAGTCGCCTGTGGGGCATCCCGTTCTTCGGGATCTTCGTCCGTTGGATCCTGGCGATCCCGCACTTCGTAGTGCTATCGCTCCTCGGGATCGCCCTATACGTCTGGGTCTTCCTCGGCTGGATCCCAATTCTCGTCAACGGCCGGGTGCCCGGCATCGCCGTCAAGCTTCTGACCGAGTACATGCAGCGCGGCGCCCGCGTCGGAGGGTATACCGCTTTCCTGATGCCCGGCGGCTATCCACCACTGGAGCCGGGCGCGCCCACCCCGATCGACGTCCAGTTCAACTTCGAGAGCCTCGAGATCAATCGGCTCTGGGGTGTCCCGGTATTCGAGTGGTTTGTCCGATTCTTGATCCTCGTTCCGCACTTGATCGTGCTGGGCTTCGCGGCGATCGCGGTCTGCCTGAGCGAGATCGTCCTCTGGATCCCGATCCTTCTGCTCGGCCGCTACCCGGGATGGGCGGCTTCGCTCTACGGCGGCATCATCCGATATGGGATCCGGGTGGGGGCCTACATGCTCCTACTCCCAGTGCCCTACCCGCCCTTCTCGTTCGGCTGAGCCGGCGCAGACGCGGCCCGGAATGGCAGGCTCGCCGTCGCGGTGAACCGCGGCGGCGAGCCTG
>Ga0209777_10000294_pt1 | contig 85005 bp, 80 predicted proteins | sample FrelakmetHBP12HB_FD_187147 | JGI IMG/M metagenome (GOLD analysis project Ga0209777, IMG submission 187147) | Freshwater lake sediment microbial communities from the University of Notre Dame, USA, for methane emissions studies -HBP12 HB (SPAdes)... | ecosystem: Environmental > Aquatic >...
CCTCCATCTGCGATGATGAAGTATGGCTCATTCGGAACTTTGTATCGAAAAAAAACATTTTATGGTTAAACTCCATTGTATTTAAAAGCTTACAGAACTTTTCCCACACAACGTTGGGACAGTAGTGGGCGGATGATGAAATTAACGGCGGATATCACGGAGGTGAGACTATGAAGATAAGTGCTCGAAATGTTCTCAAGGGCAAGGTGGCCAAGGTAACCCATGGAGCAGTCAATTCCGAGATTGTAGTCCAACTTGCCAGTGGAGGAGAAATTATCTCAATCATAACCAAGAAATCGGCAAAGGACTTGCGGCTTACCAAAGGCAAGGAGGTGTATGCAGTAGTCAAAGCGTCGAATGTGATGATTGCGACTGATTAGGCTGTTACCGACCTGCTCGCCACTGGCCCGCAGAGGGAAGGTTCCTCAACCAGTATGGATCTGCATGCAGTGCAGGGTCTCCATTCCTATTGACTTCTTTATTCCAAATCAGCCATAAAAAAACATACCAGCCGGACAGGTTTCCATTGCGGGGAGAAAATGGAAAACGGGAGGGAACATGCGAATTTCAATAGTCTTTTTAGTTCTGTGTCTTTTCTTTTTCGGGTTGGTTGGGTTTGGACACTGTGTCGAAGGAATTCCATTTACTACCTACCATCAATCGATCCCTTTGCGAATCATGAAAAAGGAATACAGGTGCCCCACTCTGATGCAAATACGGTTACTTCCCGATGGGAATCTCTTTAAAACCGACTTCTCGATCGATTCCGACCTTCGTAGCGTCTATGCGGACATAGAGAATATCCTCACCGGTCTGAAGAAGGACAAAAACGGTGAATACATCCGCCTCTACGATATTACGCGGAGCTTCGATGGTCATCGCATCATCGTTAAGAGTAAGGTCGATTATAAGCGTAGCATCATCGGAAACCTTAAGGTGGAACAAACCGTCGAATCGGTGGTTGGCCTATTTCCCCAGTATTCCGACGGAGTGTTACGGTTTGACTATGAGATCCTTGATGTAGAATTTGGCGGGGTCGGTAAGAATCTAACACCTGAAGCAGCAAAGAGCCTCTTGACACTTGTCTTCGACCTCCTGGTCCGAAAGGAGATGGAATACCGCCTTTCTCCGGAATACATCGATATGAAAATCAAGGGAGATATTAACCTTGTACCAAAGAACGGTGAGTTTTACGGACTGCAGGCTGAGGGGAGTGCATGGCTTACTCCACAACAGTTGAACCTACTGATTAAGAGGCTATCAGAAAAAGGGCCCCAAAACTGAGACCCTGGTTCGCGTGAATTTCCTAAACATCCTAAACGCCTCCCATAATGGCGACGGGAGCCCAGGATACCCGTTGAAAAACGAACAGCTTTTCGTTTCCGTGATCCCTGATTGTTGACCATGGAGATGGAACGGCCGGTCTCGGATCCTTTGATACCTTCCTTCCTGGAAGGAGATTACTTTAGGAGTTACAATAAGACGGGAAACAGCTTCCTAATAAGGGCCATTGAATTGGCCTACTTTGGGAATCCATTGGTAAAGATGAGTCAGTGCATATTCCGACGAATTGTTGGGTGCTGACTCCTTTTTTTTGTTGCGTTAGAGGGGGAAATTCAGAGTCATTGTTAAGAGCTTCACCTACAAACGTTAACTCTAAGTTAGCTCTGGGACGGGATGATTACGGAGAGACATATGCATCATTGAAGAATCACCCCCTTTTGCTCACGAAAAAATAGAAATAACTGAGATTGATGATGCCAAAGAGTGCTAAACAGAAAAACATTGTTGAATAGTTAGTCAATTGGAGGATGATACCCATGATCACCGGCCCCAGGCATATTCCCAAATCCATGGTTGCTGTGAACGTTCCCATAGCTGGACCTGGAGAAGAACCGACACCATCAAGAGCATAGACCATTAAAGCGGGAACGAGAAAGGCATGCCCAATCCCCCAGATCACTGCAGCAAGAATAAACATGGGTTGAGTTTTGGAAAGAGCGAGGATGACCATTGAAATGATATAAGTGGTGATGCAAGGCAGGATTATTCTTTCTTTGCTATAGAGGTCCAGAACCTTCCCACCCAAAGCGCGACCCAAAATAAGCATAATAGCAATAGTGGTGAAGAAAAGCCCAGGATTGGCCACCCCATGATTTGTTGCATAAAGAGGGAAAAAGGCGGTTAAAGCTCCCCAGCTGAAGGAGCAAAAGAAATTAATGATGGCCGGTGGAAGAGCTTTCCGACTGAAGAAGAAACCGTCCTCGACGGACGAATCCTGCAATGGAGTGACTTGCCTTCTTCCTAATTTGTTAGTAATGAATAGTGAGCATAATGATAGACCTGAGCAAACCAAGAAGAGAAGGGTGAAATTAAAGTCGCTGATAAGGAACATTCCGAAGAGAGGACCTAAGGCACCAGAAACGTTCATCGCCAGATTAAAGTAACTGAGGCTTTGCCCTCGATGCCCCTCTGAGCTGATCTTGGCGATTAATGTAAATGAGGCAGTTTGGAAAAATGCGAATCCAATTCCTTGAAAGACCCTCACCATCAAAAAAGGCCAAAAAGGGGAAACTGCGAGATAGGCAAGGGAAGTAAAGGCATAAAGGAGGGTGCCGGTAATCATGAAGGTCTTTTCGGAGATGTTTAGAAGGGCTTTACCGACGAAAGGTCTGAGGACCAATGAAGAGACGGCGAAGCTCCCAATAAGGAAACCAATCTCAACTTCATTCGATCCCGATTTCGAAAGATAGATGGGGAGAGTTGGAATAAGGATATTCAAAACGAAGCTGAAAGCAAAATATGCAAAAAAAGGAAGAATGAAATTACGAGTTAATACCTTCTGTAAGGTTTGTGTAATCATATCCTATTATCGTGTCATTTTTACCTAACCGTCTCCTCCACTACATAAATCTCAGAACCTCTTTGAGCGAGATAATGACGTTTATCAGGCGAGTCGAAAAGAATCCTCCCTCCCTGAAGGTTGAAGATTCCCTCATACCTGTTCTCCTCTACACGATCCTCTCCCCCTCTTTTTGGGTAATCCAGGTCTTTAACTGAAAGGAGAGTAAAACAAAGACAAGGAATATTCAATACCCACGAGCCCCCACCCTTTAGAATGCGGGAAAGGACTGGTTCCCGTAGAACATCCCAGTTTCAGAACCAGAACCCTCTCCAGGTCCTTCCCATCATTTCCCAAGAATACGAGGTCTGCAGGAAAGGCTCGTCAAAACAGAGAAATGAACTTTAGCACCCCCTTTCGCATTTACGCATAACCCCAAGGACAGATGGGTCAATTTTTCAATTTGACAAATCTTTTAAACCTTTCGAGAAGACGAACCTTGCAGAGGTCACTCTATCCATGGTTGCAGATTTGAAATTTATATCTTAAAGGAGGTTTAATCATGCTGACGAATACCTTTGTTCATATTCCTGGGATTGGAATTAGGTCCGAGCAAAAGATTTGGTCATCTGGGATTCATTCCTGGGGTGATCTGCTGAATGGAGATCTTTGTCATTTTAGTCCAAGGAAAAGAGACCTTTCAAAACGAACCATTGAAGAATCGACCGAGCACCTGTCCAATTTGAATCCGACCTTCTTTGGAGACCGGTTACCCTCAAATCATTACTGGAGGATCTTTCCTGAGTTCAGGGAGTCAATCGCCTACCTGGATATCGAGACGACCGGTTTGGATTCCTTTAGCAATAGAATAACGACGATAGCCGTCTACGATGGGAGCTCCATTTTCACATACGTCCAAGGCCAAAACCTCGACGCATTCAAAGATGACATTCACAAATACAAGGTTCTGGTCACTTACAATGGGAGGTGCTTTGATGTTCCATTCATCCAAGCCTTTTTTGGAATCAAATTGAACCAGGTCCACATTGATTTGCGTTACCTCCTGAGAAGCGTTGGTTATACCGGTGGTCTCAAAGGGTGTGAGAGGAAAGCTGGCATTGATAGAGGGGATTTAGAGGGAGTGGATGGGTATTGCGCAGTCCTGCTCTGGAAGGATTACCAAGCAAGTAAGAATCACAAGGCTCTGGAGACTCTGCTCGCCTACAATGTCCAGGATGTGGTCAATCTCGAAACCCTGATGGTTCTTTCATACAATTTGAAGTTAAGGGAAACCCCTTTTAACGAGAGTCATCAATTACCCTTCCCTTCATCTCCTGGAATTCCATTTAATGCTGACCTGAAAACGGTGGATAAAATCAAGACGGAAATACGGAATTCAGGTTATGGGAGGTGGTGGTAGGGGCTGGTCATCTCAAACGATCTTGGGGGAAAAAAAGGCTCACCCATTCTTGGAGTTGACAATTCTCTCCGATTCACTTCAGCAGGACTTTTGGAGGGAGTTTGAGGTGAAAACTGCACAGGCCAAATCCTAACATTTGGGGGACTTTTAGGCCGGAATTAAACGGAAGGAAATGTTGTGAACTGGAAAATTACAATTCCTCTCCTTTCAAATGCTTTTTGATTTCTCTAATATTTTAGCCATTTCCAGTTGCAGCCTGCAAGAGCGAGAATGGAAAGAGCTACGAATAAGCCGATGACCAATCCGATTAAAAGCGATCTATTTATCCAACCTGCTCCTGCATTGTTTATCTTTTTACCTCTCAGACGGATACGGGAAACAGTCAGTATTAAAGGCTGTAACCTGCCACATTCCCAATTCTTACTTCAGCCCCTCATACACACCACTGAACTGCTCCGAATCGACCCCATATCCTGGGACATGGCAAAATCACTCTTCGTTACATGGGGACTCCTTTCGTGTAATAGAAGGTAGCCGATTCTCATGTCTTAGCCTCCCTCTTATCCTCCGGAGAGCGCTTTTCCTTCAGTTTCTTGACAAGCTCCTCGTAACCGTTTTTGACAATGATGCTGTTGAATTGAGTCCTGTAGTTGTTCACAAGACTCACCCCCTCGATCGAAATATCATAGACCAGCCACTGAGGCCCTTTCTTCATGAGCCGGTACTCAAGGGGTATCTCCTTGTTCTTTGAGGTCACAATTTTGACTTTGGTAACGGCCCTGTCATCGTCGACCGTTTCCGAGGTATAGAGTATCTTCTCCCCGGAATATCCCTCCAGTTTCTCCATGTACGAACGTGCGAGGAGATCTTGAAAGAGGTTCACAAACTCTTTCTTCTGTTCTTCTGTTCGCTTGGACCAGTGGGTCGCCAGGGAGCGCTGGGCCATCTCCTCCCAATCGAAGCGCTCATCAACGACTTTGCGAACCTCTCCTCTCCTTTCTTCAGTCTTTGCGGGTCCCTTGAATGAACGGTCAGAAAGGATGGATAGAATTCGATCCGTGGTCTGTTTGATCTGATCCTTTGCATCGCCTGCGAGGGCTGGAGCACCCACTAAAAGAACCATAACAAATCCGAGAATCCATCGAAGCAAACGCGCTGAATTCATGAGCACCTCATAAGTTTTTCTATAGCTCTATTCGAATAAAATGGATACGCCTTGGATCTACATAACTACCCGCAACTAACCTTCCCCACTTCATAATAGACTTCCATGTTCTCCGTCGTGGATTTTTCCTTCTCTCCGGCAGAATTCCAATTAAATCAGCCTCCCCATTGTTGTAAACCACAATCTACTCTAACTCCACCCTTCCCTTCTTCTAATGTAAAGGTAATCTGTGAAGGCTTAGCCCATTTTGGCTCAGCGTTATGTGTGAATAAGAATACATTCTCTCAAGTGAATTAAACCAATACAGGGATGGTATGCAATGGTTATGCCACAATGTGATTACTTCTAACATAATGATATTACAAAGTATTGGCAAGATCCAAAAAAAACATTGCCATAATTTGTCACTTACTGGGCAAAGATTATTCATTAATTAGGGGGATGTTATTCAACTATCAAAATGGATTGTTATGGGGTAAATTATGGACACTCCCGATGATGTTACAGCCTTAACCTTTATTTTGTGATCCAAGGCATATTGAAGGATTTGTTTTTTCCTTTTGGTTTCATTCTTTTGGCGGCACGAAATCCCTTCCTTCATTTAAAAATAGCGCATGCGTGCTTACCTTCTGTTTCTTTCAAGATTCATGATCGGCCCTCGAATTTAATGCCCAGGAAATAGCGGAAATAGTCGACCCGATCCTGGCCCTCGGATTATATTCCTTCCATTCTACCCCTTCCAAGCATACCCTCTCAATTCACAATCAGGGATCGCCCTCCCCTTCCGAGCAGGTTATTGAGAAGGTCCGACAAAAGAGACAAGAGAGCCAGAAATAAACCTTAACCCTTGAGATTCCCGGTATTGAGGAGATGATTCCTCTTTACCAGGAACCTTTCATGGTTGCAGATTTGAAACTTATATTTTAAAGGAAAGACAATCATGCTGACGAATACCTTTGTTCACATACCCGGAATTGGAATTAGGTCAGAACAAAAGATCTGGGCCTGCGGAATTCACTCCTGGAATGATCTGCTGAATGGAGATCTTTGTCATTTTAGTCCAAGGAAAAGAGACCTTTCAAAACGAACCATTGAGGAATCCACCGAGCATCTGTCCCAATTAAATCCAAATTTCTTTGGAGACCGGTTACCTTCAAATCATTACTGGAGACTCTTTCCTGAGTTTAGGGAGTCAATCGCTTACCTGGATATTGAAACAACCGGTCTGGATTCCTTTAGCAATAGAATAACGACGATAGCGGTCTACGATGGAAGGTCCATTTTCACTTACGTCCAAGGCCAAAACCTCGACGCATTCAAAGATGACATTCACAAATACAAGGTTCTGGTCACTTACAATGGGAGGTGCTTTGATGTTCCATTCATCCAAGCCTTTTTTGGAATCAAATTGAACCAGGTCCACATTGATTTACGTTACCTCCTGAGAAGCGTTGGTTATACCGGTGGGCTCAAAGGGTGTGAGAGGAAAGCTGGCATTGATAGAGGGGATTTAGAGGGAGTGGATGGGTATTGCGCAGTCCTGCTCTGGAAGGATTACCAAGCAAGTAAGAATCACAAGGCCTTGGAGACTCTGCTCGCTTACAATGTCCAGGATGTGGTCAATCTCGAAACCCTGATGGTTCTTTCATACAATCTGAAGTTGAGAGAAACCCCTTTTAGCGACAGTCATCAATTACCCTTCCCTTCATCTCCTGGAATTCCATTTAATCCCGACCTGAAAACGGTGGATAAAATCAAGACGGAAATACGGAATTCAGGTTATGGGAGGTGGTGGCAGGGGCTGGTCATCTCAAACGATCTTGGGGGAAAAAAAGGCTCACCCATTCTTGGAGTTGACAATTCTCGCTGATTCACTTCAGCAGGACTTTTGGAGGGAGTTTGAGGTGAAAACTGCACAGGCCAAATCCTAACATTTGGGGGACTTTTAGGCCGGAATTAAACGGAAGGAAATGTTGTGAACTGGGAAATTACAATTCCTGTCCTCTCAAATGCTTTTTGATTTCTCTAATATTTTAGCCATTTCCAGTTGCAGCCTGCAAGAGCCAAGATGGAAAGAGCTACGAATAAACCAATGACCAATCCGATTAAAAGCGATCTTTTCATGGAATCTCTCCTGTAGGATTGTCTTAATCTTGGGACCCAACTCCCATGCCCGCATATCTCTTCCCCCCCTTACTATCAACAACAACGGAAAGCCTGTTCGCAGTTCTTGCTCCATATGCCACTCTCTGGCTGTCAGGACTAAAGACACGAGTGCCCGTCACTATACCATCGTAGCATTTCCCCTCCATCTGGTCCACCACTACAAACCATTTTCTTTCCTTCCATGGCTGCATAAGCCACATGTTTACTGTCAGAACTGAAGATCTCCCTCCGTGTTCCGGGGTATTACCCTCCCATGGGCCTGTCAGGTTCAGACCCCATATCAATTTTGCTTGGATCGACTAAAGCAAACAAATACTCTTTAAGACGGTATTTCGCAGTTCCGGTAACCTGCCTGGACGGACAGGAAAATTTGTCAAATTCGACAGATGTTTCTAATCAATCGAGAAGACATTCCTCGCAATAATGGGCCGAAGTTTTCCCTTTTTCCCCGGACTTACTGAATAACCCTCACATTCTCAGCTTGAGGGCCTTTTGGTCCTTGGGTAACTTCACATTCAACTTCATCCCCCTCTCGGAGGGTTTTAAATCCTTCCCCCTGAATGGCAGAGAAGTGAACGAATGCGTCGTTTCCGTCCTCCATTGTTATGAATCCGTATCCTTTCTTTTCATTGAACCACTTAACCTTACCTTTCATTTTTGACCTCCATTAAAATGTGTTCCTCAATTAGAAAACCGCTCCCCTGCGAAAAGGTTCTTTCCTCCTCTTCATTTCCAGATCTACCACTTAAACGTAACTAACTCTTCGTCTTCAATAACCGAGATTGAATTACAACACCTGCAATAAACAGTGTGGCAAACAGAAGTGTCGTAATCCACCGATCAACGTGGAGCATTTCTGTGATGAGACCAGCTCCGACAAGAGAAGATAGAATGATCAGCGCCCAGCCGAACAGAATTCCCATGAGCAGAGCACCCAGGATTCCGCCGATGAGAAAGAGGACCCAATCGAATCCATTTGTCCCCCATCCCGATACGTGTAGCAGAATGACAACGATATAGGCCCCAGCTAAAAACCCAGCTATAACGATAGCCAACCGCTGGAGAAAAACAGCAAGCACTGCTCCCATTACTCCAGCCACCAACGCAATGGCAAAGATCATCCATTCAGGCTGCCCAGAGAAGAAATGTGCTCCTATATGCAGGCCCGATATAAACCCGATGAGACCGACAAAAAGCCAGAATAATCTCCGTCCCATTAGAAGGAGGGCAATCCCTGCCAGAACTCTTAAAACAATCATGATTATTTCCCTACCTTCTAATATACAAAGTTGAACCTTACAAGAATGCCCCTTACCTTACTTTCAAAGTGACCCCATTTCTTTTTTGTCTACTTCCTGGTTTCTTCGGCTCGTTGAGACTGGTCTTGAGCACCCGACTCGGTTTAAACGCCAAGATTCTTCTTGAACTAATCTCCATATCTCTCCCCGTTTGTGGATTTCGACCTCGCCTGGCCTTCTTGTTCCGGACAACGAATTCCCCAAATCCGGTGACCATGATCTTATCTTCATGTTGAAGAGTCTCTTTTATGATGTCGAAGACCGTTTCCACAATACTTAAAACCTCTTTCTTAGAATAACCAACCTTCTCATAGATGTTATCAACGATATCAACCTTTGTCATGTGTAACCTCGTGTCAAGGGGATTATGAATTCCATTCCTCCAACCTCGTTATCCGAAATCTAACAACTTGGAATAATTAGGCTTGATAATAGGTTACTGATTTGATATAAAGAAGTCAACAAGATTTTGGGGAGGGGTGACTCATGACTGATTCCATCCTTAATGGCAAATGTATCCTGGCAGTAGACGATGAACCAGATATCCTGGAGGTTCTGGCAGAGGAGATCCTGGCAGAGTCCCCAGACTGCAAATTTGATGGAGCCACCACCTTTGAAGAAGGAGTGGAGAAGCTGGTTTCTCAGGCTTATGATCTGGCCATCCTGGACATCATGGGGGTTCGGGGATTCGACCTCTTGAAGCGGGCCGTAAACAGGGGTATTCCTGCCATCATGCTGACTGCCCATTCTCTTAGTCCCAATGCCATGAAGGAGTCTTTTGAATTGGGAGCAAGAGGTTACATTCCCAAGGATAAGCTGGGAGAGATTGTCCCTTTCCTGGAAGATGTGATGCAGTATGAGAATCTACCTGGGGGGGGGATTTATGACAATCTTCGGGAGTACTTCAATGAGAGGTGGGGGAAATACTGGCAAAAACCGGAGGAGAGATTTTGGAGGGAATTTGAGGGGAAGGTTGGCCAGAAAAAGGACAGTTGAACAGACCAGCCATTTTTAGGCTCACGGATTTCATGAACAAAAAGACTAATGGCTCACGAATACTATGACACAGAAGAGGCAAATCTGAACAACCATCAGGATGGGAGTCAGGAATCAAGGATCCCTTAAAACGAAATAATGCTTTTTTAGACGGTATTTCGCAGATTTTGTAACCTTGAAGATCCGAAAGACCATTTTTTTGAAACTGACGGTGCTTTTTAATATTTCGAAGAGACGTTCCTTCCCTTTTCAACTTTTTCCTTGACATGATCGCTGCGATTTTGTAATTTATCATATTGCCAATACCTCCAACTTGCGGAGATACCATGAAACCCATTTTTCTTTCCCCTTACGAAAGACAGTCTATTGCTACCATAAGCTCACGACCAATCCGCATAGCATTTCTCATCCCAATCGCTGACATAGATATGTTCCTTCACTCCATTAGAATAAATTGTTCCCTGTGGAACGGTGCAGCCAATATCCTTCTCCCTTACGAGGACATTATTGCTAAGAACGCATTTTGGGTGGAGATCCTACGCAATTTCAGACCTGACACCCTTGTAGTTCCTGACCAAGCTCCTGAATCTGAGATACAATGGCTCCTCCAGGAATTTGACCTCTTTAGTGTAAGAAGACTTTCTTCCTCTTCTGAAAGAGGACTCTTCAACCCCCTCCACTTTGGAATTCATATTTATTCCATCTTAAGAAAGCTTCAGCATCACTTAACAAAAACCAGTCGTTTGAATATTTCACACTTTGAGTTAACCCCTGACGAGCATAAGAAAGATCTCCGCTATGCAACCACCTTCGGATCCATAAATGAAGACAAATCTACGTCTGCGTTTCACCCATTCATTCTTAATCAGTTGTCTATGGACTTCTTTGAAGTATTCCTTGAGCTTCGGAGTCCAGAGGTAGGTTCCCCTCCGAGTTACATGAGATACTTTATCGACTGGCAGAAAGCTCGTAGAATTTGTCTCTTTGATCTGACACTGATTACTGGTGACCGGTTTTCGAGGTCTGCGCAACTGGACATTAATCAGAATCTACGCAAAGCCCCCCTTGTTATTTTGGGAAGGGGTGAATTGAGCCATTATATGCTTGCATCGGCGTTAAGGGATGGGGTGCTTTGGGGGCTGACCCATTTCCCCTTTCTTCTCGATTTGACCAGAGATGGATTGCAGGAAGAGCTCCGGCTCATGTCACACTTTCTCCACGAAATCAATGCACCATTTTGCACCGCATTTTCTCTTTCCGTTCCCACCGAAGACATGAATATTCTCTCCGCAACATTAGGCATAGAATGTCGCCCGCTCGATAAACCGCAATTTCTTAGCCTTCTTCAGGTCAGGAACAACTGTTGCCACGAATCAAAAGAGCAATATGTGCTCAACAAGCACATGACCATACAATTGAGAAGACCAGAGCTATTTCATACCCTCGAACCCATTGACTCATACGCCTGTGAACTGACCTTCGACAACTACAGGTTACCTTACAGGAAAACGTTGAATAAGGAAGCATTGAGCGACAAAAGACTTTTTGCGGAGGGGTTCACCGTATTTACAAGTGGAAATCAAGATCAAGATGTCTATTTGACCCTACCAACGGTCGACGACTTTCTTCATTCACACCCTCCTTCTCAAAAAAAGCATCACGGGAAAGGATACCGATGTCAGAAGGAGAGCGAAAGCAGTGAGCTCATATTTTGAGAACTTCTGGGATCTTGATATCTTTTCATCTTCGGAGGTGTTGGATGTAATATTTGCGCTAAGAGAGAAATTATCAGAAGAGTCGAAGAACGTAGACAAGGTTGGTCTAACATTCGGTGATTTCTGCAGGATTATGAAGACCAATACATATAAGGATAAAATGCCCAATCCCGTTATCACATACTTCATCTCTGAGCTTGTAAACCGGAAGATCCTATTCAGGGGAATGGTTGTTCAATGTCCCAATTGCTATCTGAAAGGATGGAAGGCCCTTGGCCATCTGCGAAACAGAATGGCATGCGAAGGATGTGGAGAAGCCTTCTATTTTCTGGATATAGCAAAGACCAGATGGAAATACAAGCTTAACCGGCTCATAATGGAAAATTTTGATCCTACAATCTTTCTCACATTGATGAGGGAGGTCGGTTTCCTCCATCAGGATCTGGACTCCGTTGTGGGATACAATTTTGGTTTTAAGGCCGACCTGCACGGAAATGAGGAATTGGTCGCCAAGCTGAACGGGAAGGAAGAGATTGAGATTGACTTTGCCATGATTGCAAGAGGTCAATTGTGCATAGGAGAGGCCAAACAAAACCCAAAAGATCTGACCCAGGAAGTAGTCTTAAATCTCATTGAATTCGGAAGAATTATAGAATGTGACAGAGTAATCATAGCCAGTATCGAGCACCTGCATGACCTTAAAGCGCAGGCTCCCTCTCTACAGAAGACGGGGTATCCAGAAGTAGAGATATTGGACCGAGATGACCTTCTTTACATGACCTCACATTTGTATCACATGATAGAGGTGTCCCATGTTACGCTAACGGGAAGAGCAGTTGATTTAGAGAATTTGGAGAAAAGAAGGAAGGCTTATTTTGACCAATACTCTCTTATAGCCAAGAACAAGGCAAAAATTGACGACTCTTTAGGTGAGTATTTTGATATTTAGATCTTTCAGTATTTTTCTCCGTATTCAAGGGATAAGCTGTGAACTCACCCAACGTCTCTATGATATCGATTCAGAATCCCTATCGAGTTTCTTTCGACCCAACTGTTAGAACGACAAAATACTTTCTTAGCACCCCTTTTCGCAGCTTTTGTAACCTCGAACATCTGATATTTCATTTTTCGGCCGGACGAGCCTTCTTAACCCTTCGAGAAGACGTTCGTTCCAGAGCTCAGCCCATCCATGATTCAGACCGATCCAGAATCTATCTGCATTCCCAAAAGAGTAATTCTGGTCACCAGCTCCAACTCAAACTCATGTAGGAATGGAGGGTATGGATACATTCCCCATTAATCATTTTCAGCGTCGCTATAACAGTGCGTCCAATCCGCTCCCCGTCCCTCTATGCCGAAAAAGAAAACAATATCCCAACCGATCGCAAGGATAACCCCGTTTCGCTTTCTCGTATTTTCCCCCTTTTCAAAACCCTCTGCCTCCGGTAGAACTCCACCGCTCTTAGGTGTAATTCCTTCCATACCGTTAGGGCCTCTCTGAATTGTTCAAGCCCGTCTCCCTTTCCCTTCCCTCATGGATAGCCGAAGGTCGTCAAGCATCATCTCCGCTATCCGGCCTTTACGGAAATACATTGCTTTAAGGTGAGGATTTGCTACCTTGCTTTATCTTTAACTTCTTCAATTTGAGATCGAAGCAAATCCAATTCACGTTGGAGCGTTTGGACGCTGAAGCTAAGAGTTTCTATCTCCAAGTTTTTGGATCTAATTTTGTTTCTGGTTTCACCAATCCATTCTATGAGGTCCCTCATACAATGTTGCAAATTATTCTTGGAAACAGGATCATTTTGTAACAGTGGTGCTGTCGCCCAACTACAACTTCCGGGTCCCAAGATATCACTAAAGTCAGACGAATATGCCCCAGAAGGAATGACGAATGCAAAAAGCGAAACCATGCCGGCAAGAAATAAAGCTGATAAAATTGGCTTTTTCATCATATTATTCCCTCCTTTAATTCTCTCATTTATTTTCCCCCATAACCCTTTACTGTGTTTACTCAGTTTACACTTGCCAAATGAGCGTCTACTTTTCTCTCCGGGGTCTGCTCCCCCCTCTGAGGTTCGTGTTCTTCATAGGTTGGGTCCATTTTGGTTTACAGTTGACCGCTATTTGTGCATTATTCTCTGGTTTCTGGGTTCTTTAATTGTCGTTTCTGTTCTGCTTTTTTTTCGGTTGGGGGAAAAATGCGCCTTGAAAACTCAACCTCCCAACCAAGAAAAGGGGGATCAGACGAGATAGCCGATCCCCTTTAAAAGATTCTGACTATCGGATTATAAACCAATTTTGGGCTTCTTTGGTAATTCTTTTTTAGCCTGTTCTAGAGTGATTAAAGTGTAAACCAGAATGCTCTTATTAATACCGAGATAGATTTTGCGGAGAGAGATGAGAGCTGTTTGTTTATGCCACACATCAAAATACCCGTAACGTTTAACCCCAAAAGTATTTTGATACTCTTCGGTTTCTGTTTTGTCTGGTTTTCCCCATTTGTCATAGGTTGCTTCTCTAAACCCATCTTCCCTAAAAGGAATTATTTCAATTTTGACAAGTTTAGGATTAGCAAGTTTAGGATAGATGTCGTCATCCTCAAATGTCACTTTTATTCTTCCGACGGCGCAATATCGGTTCAAAACAGATTCAATTTCTGAATCAAAGCACTCTTTAGTAAGACGCTCCGAATATTTTTCAGCACTTTCTTTCGTAAAACCAAACTCTGCCCTCCGTTTACATTCTTCGACAAGACTTTGTTTTGATTGCAGGAAAGTAGCCGTGTTCTTATTGCTTAAAAGCAATTCTTCATATGCACCTTTGCTCATTCCAAGGTAAAGGTCTTTATACCCAATAGTTTCCCCGAAGCTCATGAACGGAAAGAGTATTAAAAAGACAAAAACCAATAAAGCTAATCCCGAGTTTTTCACCTTTCTCATGATGTTAGCCTCCTTTCAACCGTAATGATACAGGAAAGCCGGTTAAAAGTTAAGGAAAATCCATCGAGAAATAAAAAGGAAAATTGGCCTGTAAACGTCAGATCTTGTCAGCTTTTGCAGAGGCGGTCAAAAAATGACCCACTGAAATCCCTGAACAACCAAAAGAGTGGGCTCAATTCTGCTTTCAGACCATTGACGGCAGGTAGATCAGAGGCCGCATACGGTAAAAGACTATCAGATTGGCCAGAAAAATCAACAGGAATTTTAGGGATTGCTCCGGCTCCACGGACAGCCATACCGATCCATGTCAAACACTTTCTTAAATTTCGCCTCATTTGGTGACATGAAGGCCCAAAATGATTTCCTATTGGGGAATCTCCCGTGAAATGTCATCGTTGCTCCAGTCCCATGGTCTATGAAAGATTCTACGGCTCCAATTCTGATTCCCATGAGCCCTTTTGGGGATGGAGGTGCATCGGGTGCGGAGAGATCGTCGATGAGGTGATCCTGGAGAATTGTCAGTATCAGAATCAGGAGTGGAGGAGGAGGAAAGGTATAGGAAATAGAAGGGAGGATGTCCGGGAAGAACAGGCTTGGAATCGAATCGAAACATATGCAAAAAAGGTTGGGGAAACCCAGAAAGAGTGGAACAGATGAAATGGAGATGTTGGGAATGGCGCTTGGGATGTAAATCGTGAAGGAATAATGAAGAGGCTACGAATCTCGGACCAATTTATACCGATCTTCATGGAGTGAGTAAAGGATCGATTTAACAGGAGTTGCCTGCGGAAATGTCGTATTAGCGAGTGATACTGAGTTAAATCGTTTTAGAAGCCGGATAATCACCGTGTGGGCACCGGGATCAGGAGACCTTTTTACTTCTCCTTCCACCATGAAGTTCTGTGTTTGACCTGTGCTCGTTCAGGTCTTGCCGGATCTCCCTAATATCCCCTTTCATATCTCGGACGTCTTTCTTCATATCCAGAATTTCCGTTTCGATCCGGTCAAACCTCTCCTCTTCGGCCTGCTCGTGGCGGTCGAGTCTTTCTTTTACCATGTTAAAGGCCCCGATGACCGTGTCAAACTTCTCTTTGACATCCTCCAGGACGATCTTCAGTTCATCCGACATGGTGGCCCCTCCTGCCTGAACGGGTATTCTACGTTAAACCCTTTTGACCCTCCTGTTAACTCCAAACTGCTCAAAAAAAGTTGAATCGGGTTCCAGATGGCAATTCCGTGGTCACCGTCCGCCGAGAATAGAAGGATTCAAGTTATTGAAATCATTTGGTGGTCCCAACGGGACTCGAACCCGTGTTACCGACGTGAGAGGCCGGTGTCCTAGGCCACTAGACGATGGGACCGTTCGAGGTTCCTTGAGGATAGAATTATTTAACCTAAAGCTTACTAAAAAGCAAAGAGAAAATCAAGTCCCAAGGTAACCGTTCGGTTACGAGCAGGTAAAGAGATGAATTTGAGGCCTCAGACGGGCGGGTTTAAAACCCGCCCCCACATTTTCCTATAAATAAACGGTTGAGAAGAAAACGCGAAAGGACAGGTTTTCCCCTTGTGACTGAATGGGTACGGTAAAGGAATCCATTTTTCTTGTAATCCTGCGAGATTAGAATTATATTTCGCTTAACATGATCCCGATTCGTGATACTGTCCGCTCGACCCATTTCCCGGCGGTAAACTTTCTCATCATCGCCGTCAATGCCCTCGTATTCGTCTGGCAACTGAGCTTAGGGTCTCGTTTGAACGATGCCATTGCCCTCTATGGTATCGTCCCCATCCGCTATTCCGATCTATCGGTCGCCTCCCACTTCACCGCAATTCAGCAACTGCTTCCTTTCCTGACCTCCATGTTTCTCCACGGAGGGATCCTCCATATCCTCGGCAATATGTGGTTCCTCTATATCTTCGGGGATAATATTGAAGATCGAATCGGCCACATCCGTTATCTCCTGTTCTACCTCTTGTGCGGCATCGCTGCAGGTCTCATCCACCTGGCCACCAACTGGCATTCCCACATGCCCACCATCGGGGCAAGCGGAGCCATTGCGGGTGTCATGGGAGCTTACATCCTTCTCTACCCCCGTGCCCGGATCCTGACGTTAATCCCCATCTTTTTCTTTTTCCAGTTCTTCGAGATCCCGGCCTTCGTCTTCCTCGGCTACTGGTTTCTCCTTCAAATTGTGTCAGCAGGCCTCACTCCGAGCGATCTCGGTGGCGTCGCATGGTGGGCGCACATCGGCGGGTTCGTCACCGGAGCTATTTTCGTCAAGGTTTTCGATTGGATTCCACGCACAGGACTTTCCGGAAGTGTGAGCCGATACACGGAAAGGCATACGACTCCACGACTCCATTCCATTTCTCCCTGGGATTCTCCCGACGAGCTCCATTCATACGGAGTAATTACCATCACTCCGAGAGAAGCCGAATACGGAGCAAGGAAGCTTGTCACCATCCCTCAGGGGTCCAGGAAGAAGACGATTCTCGTCCATGTCCCCCCGGGAATTCAGGAGGGCAAGTTTCTCCGCCTGGAAGGTCAGGGCCAGAGAGATGCAGATGGAAATCGGGGGGACCTGTTTCTTGACGTGAGGATTACATAGAAGATAGCATAGCGTAAAGGGCATGGGGCATAGGGTGAGTGCGAAAAAACATAACCGTTTTCATGTCGTGCCTACAAGACGAGGTGTATCTCAGGGAACCGGATAGATTTTCCGGCCTTAGATCACCCTCACCCACACCCTCTCCCATCGAGGGAGAGGGCAAAGATTTTTGCGGTTTCACTTGAATCATCCGTTTAGCGTAAACCTCCACTTGCAGAAAAGGTCTTTGGGATGGGGATCCGGTGGGCCCAGGAGGCACTCGACCTTGATCCGCGGGTCAATCTCATGGGCAAAGCTCGTAAACTCTCCTCGATGCATCTCTTTACAAACAAATTCGTCCAATCCTCTGCGGAGCCGAGCCTCCTGAACAGGACAGTTCGGTACGGTGATCATCACCTCATCTTCCTTTTCTTCGATCTGATAGCCTACCAAGATGCACCACGGGAAAAACCTCAGGGCTTTGACGAAGCCCTTTAGCCCGTTCTCCTGAATGTCGAAACGCTTTATCAAATCTTTGCCTGCCATCTGGGACACCCGCGCCCACACCTGTTCGTTTAACCTCTCTGCAGTGGGCTGGTCGAACTTCTCCGCCACGTTAAGAAACCAGAACGCATCGATGACCCGGTAATGCCAGAGCAAAAACTCGATATAGCTTCTCAGCTCGGGAGCCTCCATCTTTTCAAAGACTTTTAGGTCCATCCCCTCCCCTTTTTTCTGAAGACCGTCGGAAGATCAGAACAATTCTCCATTCTTCCCTTTATTATTCAGCGGATGAATTCGAGTACCTGGTCTACCGGTTTTCTGCCCTTCTGAGGCGACTCATCAGGATGCCCTACGGCAACCAACCCTGTCACATCCAACCCTGCCGGCGCCTTCAGGATCGTCTCAATCTCCCTCTTGGCCATTAACGGTGCTCCGAGCCAGACCGCCCCGAGTCCCATCTGATGGAACACGAGGAGCAGGGTCGTCACGGCAGCGGATATGCTCTGGATCGACGTTGGCGCCGTCCTTCGAAAAGTCAGTATCCTGTTAGCATCCTGATCGGAAGCCCCCCGGGCCAGGAGTGCCTTATCCATTACGCTTTGATATTGGCCGACGAATGTCGCAATCACGACCGGTGCATTCCTGAAAAAGGAGGTATTCTTCCGATACCGTTCCATCTCCTCCAATGCCGCCGACTCAGGCCATGAGGCGATCTTATCCGCAACGGACTGAACAGCATTCGCCATTTTTTCGATCACTTCCCGATTCTTAACAACGACAAAACGCCATCCCTGGAAGTTACCCCCATTAGGGGCCCACGTGGCCAGTTCAATGGCCTTCTTCAGTAAATCGTCTGAAACCTCCTGTTTCTTCCACTGCCGAACCGAACGCCTTCCTTTGATCAGTTTCTCCAAATCTTGAATATTCATCTTTTCCTCCCTTTCTTTATCTTCAATCCACTTTGTTGATATTCCTGGCTGGGGGGCAAGGATTCGAACCTCAGTTGATGGAGCCAGAGTCCATAGTCCTACCGTTAGACGACCCCCCAAGGAAAAGTGGGATAAGCGCTGAAGCACCAATCTCCAGGCACCAAATCCCAAATAGATTCCAATGACCAAAATTCGCGAAATAATTACACAGATTATCAAAAAAGATTACACAGATTTTGGAAGAATCGGTGTAATCTCGCTTTATGAATCGGTGTAATCAGTGTTGCTCTGATTTGGGATTTCATCAGAAGAGTCTGAAGGCCAGCATTTAAATTGTATATCGTTTTAAAGGGCCCTATTCTTCAGGAGATCCACGATGTCCTGCAGTGGAATCTCTTCCTGTGATTTATCTGCCATGTTCCGGAGAACTGCCCGGCCCCGCTTCAGCTCCTCTTCCCCGAGGATCAGTACATATTGGGCCTTCAGTTTGTCCGCCCTTCGCATCTGGCTCTTCAGGCTCTTCCCTTCATAGTCCAATTCGGCTCGAACTCCCTCCAGGTGAAGCTTATTGGCCAATTCATAAGCCTGCTTTTGAGGATCTGCCCCCAAGGCTGCGAGGAAGATGTACGGATATCGCACAAAATCCTTCTCCTTCGGTATCAGGGAGATCAATCTCTCGATTCCAATTGCAAACCCGATCCCCGGAATATCAAGACCTCCTATCTCTTGAAAGAGGTTGTCATATCGCCCTCCCCCTGTTACCGCATTCTGAGATCCGAGCTGGTACGAAACCACTTCAAAAGCAGTCCTCGTATAGTAGTCCAGCCCTCTCACCATCCTCGGATTCAGGATGAAGGTAAGGCCTGCCATCCCGAGGTATTCCTTCACCTTATCGAAATGGGCCTGGCAATCCGGGCAGATGAAATCCGTCACCTTCGGAGCCTCTGAAATAGCCTCCTTGCAGGTTTCAACCTTGCAATCGAAGATGCGGAGTGGATTCGTCTGAACCCTCCTCTGGCAATCCCCACAGAGCTGGAAAGCCTTACCTGTCAGAAACTTCTTCAGCTCCTCCCGATATCGGGGCCGGCACTCGCGGCAGCCCAGTGAGTTGATCTCAAGTTCCAGGTTTTCGAGCCCCACCCTCTCCAGAAAATGAATGAGCATGAGGATCACTTCGGCGTCTACCACGGGATTCCCTACGCCGAAGACCTCGGCATCGATCTGATTGAATTGCCGGTAGCGTCCCTTCTGGGGCCGTTCGTAGCGGAACATGGGACCCATGCAGTAAAGCTTTGCCACCGGATCGAAGGAGTAAATCTTATGTTCTAAGTAGGCCCTGGCCATGGAAGCAGTCGCTTCGGGACGAAGGGTCAGCGAGCCTCCGCTCCGATCGGTGAAGGTATACATCTCTTTCTCGACGATATCCGTTGCTTCGCCGATTCCCCGGGAGAAAAGCTCGGTCCGTTCGAGGATGGGAATACGAATCTCCGAAAAACCAAACCCCTCAAAGACCTCCCGGGCCGTCTTTTCCACAAATTGCCATTTCCCGATTTCATCGGGAAGGACATCATTGAAACCGCGAATCGCCTTGATCTCCACGTTTTTCCCCTCGAATTTTATCTTTTTAGGATATCCCATCCAAACCCAAAAGTCAAAACGCGGACCGGCCTATCTTTTCTCTCTCAGAGTGCAGACGAACCATGAAAATCATTGCAGGTTACGGTTAGGGTTAGGAAGCCGGTTCAGGTCAGGTCTTGAGGTAAGGGCTAACTTCCTTATGACCAGCAACTTACCCATTGACCAAACTGGCATCCTTACCCTAACCCTTACCCGGGACTTGCTATTTTCTAACTAATGCCCCATGCCCAGAGGGCACCCTCGAACCATGAAAATGGTTTTACCCTCTCCCTTGATGGGAGAGGGCGGGGGTGAGGGTGAATCAAAGCCTTTGCCCCCTCACCTCAATCCTCTCCCACGGGGGGAGAGGAGGTATTTGTGTTGCCATTTTCCACATAATTCGAAAAGGTTGATTCCTGACAGGTTTTGAGATAACCTGATTCTGTAACATGATCATGGCGGAGGTTTTATGAAGATTAACCCACAGATTTACAGAGAGTATGACATACGGGGTGTTGTTGACAGGGATCTGACATTGGAGGTCGTGAGAAGGCTGGGCCAGGGCTTTGGAACCCATATGGTAAATGCCGGCCGAAAGGAGCTGATCGTAGGCCGCGACGGAAGGCTCAGTTCAAAATCCTTCAGCGAAGCCCTGATTGAGGGAATTCTCTCGACAGGGTGTAACGTTGTCGACATCGGCCTCTGCCCAACACCGGTGTACTATTTTTCCCTTTTCCATTTCGATAAGGATGGCGGTGTGATGGTCACAGGGAGTCATAATCCCCCTGAGTTCAACGGGTTTAAGGTCTCTGTGGGAAAGAGCACCATCTTCGGAGAAGAGATTCAGGCTCTTGGAAGATTGGTCGAAAAGGGAGAATTTGCCATCGGCAAAGGAAGCCTTTCGCAAGCGGAGATCATTCAGTCCTACCAGGACTACATCAAGAACAACATTGAGATTCGAAAGAGGAGACGGGTGGTGATTGATGCCGGCAACGGAACCGCAGGACCTGTGGCAGGGCCCTTGCTCCGGGACCTCGGATGCGAGGTGGACGGACTCTACTGCGAGATCGACGGCCGATTCCCTCATCATTTCCCTGACCCGACGATTCCCGAGAACCTGAAGGATTTGATAGAAAGGGTGAAAAAAACTGGAGCCCATGCAGGAATTGGATATGACGGCGATGCGGACCGGATCGGGGTTGTGGACGACGCCGGAAACATCATCTGGGGCGATCAACTGATGATCCTCTTTGCCCGTGAGATCCTGAAGGAAAAGAAAGGTGCTACCTTCGTCGGAGAGGTTAAATGCTCCCAGAACCTTTTCACCGACATTGAGCGGCATGGAGGGAAAGCTATCATGTGGAGGACAGGCCATTCCTTGATCAAGGAGAAGATGAAGGAGGAGAAGGCTGTCCTCGGTGGAGAGATGAGCGGCCATATCTTTTTTGCCGACCGCTATCTTGGCTTCGATGACGCCATCTATGCTTCGTGTCGCCTCATCGAGATCCTTTCGAGGACGGAAAAGAGACTGTCTCAGCTACTCGAAGACCTCCCGAAGACATTCATCACTCCTGAAATCCGAGTGGCGTGTGCCGATGAGATCAAGTTCAGCGTTGTGGAAAAGGTGAAAGAGGACTTGAGAAGGGATTATGCGATCATCGACGTCGATGGCGTGAGGGTAAAGTTTGAAGACGGATGGGGATTGGTAAGGGCCTCGAACACCCAACCGGTACTAGTCCTCCGTTTCGAAGCTCTATCTGAAAAAAGACTTCAGGAGATCAGGAGGTTAGTAGAGGAAAAAGTCAAAGCTGCAACATCCTTTTTTTAGACATTTCGAAGCCTCAGACGGGCGGGCGTAAAACCCGCCCCTACATCTCCGATAAATAAACGGCTGAGGAGAGAATACGAAAGGACAGGTTTTTCCTACCTGTAACTGAAGCGTTACCAGGGTGGGAATTTTGTCCAGGTCGTAATTTTCTCCTTGAAGTTTCCGATGAGAATTATTAACATAGAAGGAGAGTGTTTTTGCACCGCTGCTGGGGGACGGGAGATCTTAAGGTTCTTCTTTCTCTATTTGTCAATCGGTGTAATCGTTATTTGAATCTGCGTAATCATTTTCTAAGAGGAGGGAATGCCGATGAGAATCAAAGATGTCATGACAAAGAATCCGATCACCGTTGAAAGCGAAACACTGGTCCTGGATGCCCAAAAGATCATGAGAGAGAATAGCATCCGGAGGTTACCGGTCGTCGACAAGGGTAAACTGGTAGGAATTGTGACCCACCATGACCTCCTGCAGGCTTCTCCCTCGCCTGCCACCTCCCTGAGCGTCTATGAGCTGAACTACCTGCTCGCAAAGATGAAGGTAAAGGAGATCATGAAAAAGAATCCTGTGACCCTCGGCCCGAACACTCCCTTTGAAGAGGCATTGAGGATAGGACAGGAAAAGAAGGTTGGATCCTTTCCCGTTGTTGACGAGAAGGGGAAGCTGGTCGGCATCACAACGGAATCGGATATCGTCCGGGTCATGACCCGTGTCCTGGGCTTGAGGGAAGAAGGGTCAAGAATTACGATCGAGGGGCTGGGGAAAGAGCTGGGGGAACTCCAGAAGATGATCGGAATCGTGGATCAGCATAAAACCCCCATCCTCAGCATGATGACATTACCGAGGCCCGAGAAGAATGACTGGATGGTCGTCCTCCGCGTGATGACGAAGAGCCCCGAACCAATTGTGAAGGACCTCAGAAAGGCCTCGTTTAATGTAACGTATTTTGCGTGAAGAGCATGTCCGGAGCAGGGGCGGTCACACAGGACCGCCCCTACCGAGAGGTTGGCGGGGTCCTCAGCGAAGAATACCTCTGTCCCGCAGGATGTTGTGCCACTTGGCCAGGAGAGCTTTGCGCTCACCAGGTGAGATTCTCGGGTAGAAAGTCTCGTCACTGCAAATCAAATTCGATATCTCCTTGTTGTTTCTCCAGAAGTCAGTCTGCAATCCAGTTAGGAAAGCGCAACCGAGGGCCGTGGCATCGGTAATAGAGGAAAGTTCAATGGGAAGGCCCAGAACGTCCGCCTGGAATTGGAGAAGTGGCGGACGTGCAGCCCCTCCGGCAGCAACGATCTGGTTGATGCGGAGCCCGGGGATATCCCGGATTCTCTCCAGACTGTCGGCAATGAGAAAGGCGATTGACTCCATCCCCGTTCGCAGGAGGACTTCCTTCTCAGGAAGACTCCCTTCCCCTACGAATTCCGTGTCCACCGTCTCCTTCCAGTAGGGTGCGGCGATTCCGTACATCCCAGGCACCATAAACCATCCCTTCGAGGACGGGGCAATTCCCTTTTCCCAATTTTTTGATGCCCCCGTGATCTTTCTTTCCTTTTCGAACCATTCGAAGAGAGAGCCCACAGCATTCACCGTCCCTTCTATTGTGTAAGTGACTTGCCTCTCGGTAGAATAGGCCGTAGCTGTGAGAAGCCCTTCCACAATGTGGGCCACAGGACCGATATTCGTGAGAACTCCTGCCGAGGTGCCGTAGTTGATGGCGCATTGTCCCTTCTCAAGCCCTCCCAATCCGAGAAGGGCTCCCTGATGGTCTCCAATGGAGCAGGTGATGGGGATGAGTTGATCTTTGAATCTGTAATGCCCATAAAGTCGCGCCGTAACCCAGACCTCCGGGAGCAGGCCTCGAGGGATCTCAAAGAGATCGAGCAATTCTTGATCCCACTGTCTCTCATGAATGTTAAAGAGCAGTGAGCGACCGACGATCGATTCGTCGGTGGCACAGACTTTCTCTTCTGTCAGATGCCACAGGAGAAAGCTGTTCCAGGGGGAGAAGACGCTCCCACGCAGCTTGAGCCATTTCGAAATCTGGGGGAGGTTCCGAAGGAGCCAGAGAAACTTCGGACCACCGTAGTGGCCCGTCAGAGGAAGCCCCGTCTTCGCATAAATCATCTCCCGGGAAGAGCTGAACTCTCCGCAGAGGTCTTTAGCCCTGAGGTCCTGCCAGGAAATAATAGGCGTCAAGGCATTTCCGCTTTCTCTGTCCCAGAGCAGAAACGATGAGCGCTGACAGGCCAGCCCGAGGGAGCAGACCTCATGTCCATCGCCGTAAATGGAGCCGATGACCTCGTCCAGGGCTTGACGGGTCTCCTGAAGGACGTGAACAGGGTCCTGTTCCACATGCGTCGGTTCAGGTCGTTCTATCCTTAGAGGGCGAGACGATCGATAGGCCTGACGACCTTGCCGGTCAAAAGCAAGGACCTTGGTGGATGAGCTTCCCTGATCAATCGTAACAATGAAAGACGCCATGTTAACGGTATTTCTTCATCAGGAGTGCGATCAGCCGGTCGGGATAGTCGGTGACAATTCCGTTCACTCCCATAGAGATGAATTTCTCCATCTCCTCTTCGGTGTCGAGGGTCCAGACAATAATCTTAACGCCTTCCTGATGGGCCTTCGCAAGGTTTTTCTCGTTCAGGGTCGATTTGCGGGGGTTCAAGAACGGAAGAAGCTTTCCACCGAAGGCTTCGCGGGGAGAATTCCATGGGCTTCTCGTTATGAGGGCCACAGGAATCGAGGGATTCTTTTGCCGGATTCGCTCAACAGCCCCAAGATCAAAGGAAGAGAAGAGAACCTGGTTCTCCATTCCCGCCCTCCCCACCTCTTCGAGGGTTCGGTCGGCAAGATCGGTCATCGCGTAGCGTCCCTGGTCTCCCTTTTTTAACTCGATATTTAAATGAATGCGCGACTGGGCCAAATCGAGAGCCTCTTTCAGTGTCGGGATCTTCTCTCCGGAGAAAGACGCCCCAAACCAGAAGCCTGCATCGAGCTGCTTGAGCTGCTGCAGAGAATGGTCCGCTACCCTCCCTTTGCCATTGGTTGTTCTCTCCAATGTATCATCATGGAATACGACGAGATGCCCATCCTTTGAGAAGCGGACATCCAGCTCAATGAAGTCACTTCCAATTTCAATGGCCTTCTTAAAGGCCGCGAGCGTGTTCTCCGGAGCCTGCCCCGAAAAACCACGGTGCGCCATGACGATCACGGGAAATCGTCCTTTCCAGGGGAGAGGTTGTTCTTCTGCTTTTATCGATGTGATTGAATCCATTGAACCCTCTGACAAGGCGGGACCCATGAGAACAAGGAAAGGGAGAAACCGGGCCAAGAGGCTCTTAATTGCCATCTTTCTTTTTCCGCCTACTGCCTTCTACCTACTGCTTTCTGCCTTCTGCCTACTGCGCTACGCTGATTCCACCGATGTTGCTGCCTACCGCTTTCTGCCTTCCGCGTTCTATCTCCCCGTCTCCGTTTCTCCCCATCTCCCCATCCGTTCTTTCCTTTGACTTCCGCCTTCTGCGCTGCGCCGATTACGCGGATTTTGCTGCCTACTACCTACTGCCTTCTGCCTACTGCCTACTGCTTTCTGCCTTCTGCCTACTGCCTACTTCTCGGTTTCAATGAGACCGTGAACAAACCAGCGCTGCATGAAGATTACAATCAACACAGGCGGGAGCAAAGCCATCATGGCGGCTGCCATGACGAGATTCCATTCCGGAGGCTGAGTTCCGGTGGGAATGATGGACGCAATGCCCGTGACCACCACCCGCATGTTTTCAGAATTGGTCACCATGAGAGGCCACAGATACTGATTCCAACCAAAGATGAACATGACCACGAACAAGGCCGCGATGTTCGCACCCGAGTTCGGAAGAAGGATGGACCAGAGAAACCGCAGGGGCCCTGCCCCATCGATCTTCGCCGCATCCACGAGCTCATCCGGGATGGTCAGATAAAACTGACGGAAAAGGAATGTCGCTGTGGCAGAGGCGATGAGAGGAATCGTGAGCCCGGCGTAGGTATCGACCCAGCCGAGCTGGGTGACGACCTGGTAGGTGGAAATGATTCGAACAGGAACCGGCAGCATCAGCGTAATAAAGATCATCCAGAAAGCAATCTGCTTCCCACGGAAATCGAAGTAGACGATGGCAAAAGCGGAAATGATGGAAATGGCGATTTTACCAAGGCTCACCACCAGGGCGACAATCGTGCTGTTGATCAAGAGCTGACCCATGTGCAGGCGATTCCAAATCTTCGAATAATTCTCCAGGAGATGAACCGAGGGGAGCAGCCGCTGAGGCTTCTCCATTGCTTCATCCATACTTTGGGTGCTGATGACGAAACTGTAATAGAGGGGGAATCCGATCATGCAGATCGAACAGATGAGCAGGAGGTGAATGACCGGTTTTCTCCAGTCCCTCCGACGCTCCGCCATCCCTGTGCGAACAAGATCCATTAGTAGAAAACCTTCCTCTCCGTATATCGGAATTGGAGCACGGTCAAAAAGATGACCAGGGCCATCAAAATGACCGACTGGGCCGCAGAAGAACCAATTCGCAGATGGGCAAACCCATCCTGATACGTCTTGTAGACCATGATGGTCGTCATATCTCCAGGGCCTCCCTGGGTCACGGCATGGATAATTCCGAAGGTCTCAAAGAAGGAAAAGACCATATTCATGATGAAGAGAAAGAAAGTTACCGGCGAGAGAAGGGGAAACGTAATCCATCGAAAGAGGGAAAAGCCGCTTGCCCCATCCACTTTCGCGGCATCCTGGACGCTCTTTGGAATGGTCTGGAGCGCGGCAAGGAAGAAGGCGATGTTATACCCAAGATGGCCCCATGCGGCTGCAAAGATGACCAGCAGCATGGCGATCCATCCTTTCAAAAGCCAGTTGAATTCATACGTCGTCACCATTGAAAGGGCATAGGTGAGAATTCCGTAGGAGGGATGGAAGATGAATAGCCAGATGACTCCCGAAACTGGAGGAGCGACGCCATAGGTCCAGAGAACAGCGGTCCGATAGAACGGAAGGCCCCGGATCTTCTGGTTGGCCAGCGTGGCGAGGAAGAGGGAAGCGGTCAGGCCGAGGAAAGTGACTCCAAGGGAAAAAACAAAGGAATGGAACACGCTCCGATGATACTCGGGGGAAACGAGGAGATTGACGAAATTATCAAGGCCGACAAAGATCTGTTTGTCTCCAAAAGCAGAGACCTGAAAAACGGATAGACGGAGCGAATCGAAGGCCGGCCAGAAGAAAAAAACGAGCACCACGATCATCTGGGGTGCGATGAGGAAATAGGGAAGCCATGGATTACTGAAGATGCTCTTTTTCATGATTCCCGATGCCGGGTAGGGAACGTAGGGAACGGTTTAAAACCGTTCCCCACAGCGCCTGACATTCAGCACTTGCACTTAACACTCGTTGCACTTTATTTGTACATTGCTGCAAACTCCTTCAGCATCGCGTTACCCTTCCTCACCGCATCATCCAGACCCTGCTGGGAGGTCTTCTTGTTGGCCAGCACGTTTTCGATCTCCTCTTCGATGACGTCTCGGACTGCCGAAAGATTCCCGAGGCGAACACCCTGGCTATTCTTTGTCGTCTTCCCTTTCATGATCTGATCAAAGGCAGTCCACATATTCGGGTTCTTTTTGAAATGGTCCGTGGCCTGGAGCGCTTTCAGGGCCGAATTGCTGATGGGCAGATAGCCGGTCTCAGCATGCCACCACGCCTGTTGCTCGGGTTTGCCTAAGAATTCAAGAAACTTCGCCACAGCCTTATACTCCTCCTTTTTATGCCCTTTCAGCACCCAGAGGCTCGCTCCGCCGATGATGGAATTGCCAATCGGGTATCCGGAGATCCTCGGCAGGTTCCCTGTCCCCCACTCGAATTTGGCTGTCTTCGTCAATGTCCCTACGAGGGCCGTTGAAGCGAGCCCAATCGCTGCTTCGCCGTTGATGATTGGCTGATCGCCTTTGCTCGTCCGTCCTGAATAGGTAAAGATTTTTTCATCGTTCCAGCGGCTGAGCAAATCAAGTATCTGTCCACCAAGCTTGCCATTGAATTTCAACTGGGTCGCCAGGCCGGTAAACCCATTCTCCTGGTCTGCGAAGGGCTGATCATGCCACGCATGCATGTTCTCCATCAAAATCCACGAAGGCCAGGAGACCGTGAATCCGATTTTCGTGGCCCCTGAGAGGACGGCTGCCTTCGCTGATTTTTCGATCTCATCGAAAGTCGCCGGGGCCTTTGCCGGATTGAGACCGGCCTTTTTGAAGATGGTCTTATTGTAGTAAAGAATTGCAGTCGAGGAGTTAAATGGCATCGAGTAGAGATTCCCCTTATAGGAGTAATAGGATTTCACGACACTCAAAAAATCAGCCCAATTGATCTTGACTCCCTGTTCATTCATCAACTGGAAGACCGGATAAATCGCACCCGAAGAAAGCATTGTCTGGGTCCCCACCTCGAAGACCTGGATGATCTGCGGATGGGTCTTGGCCCGATAGGCCGCGATCCCGGCGGTCAGGGTCTCGGGGTAACTCCCTTTGAAAACGGCTTTCACCTCATATTCATTCTGGCTTGAGTTGAACTTGTTAACGATATCGGTCACTCTATCGCCAAGAAACCCTGGCATGGCGTGCCACCAGATGATTTCCGTCTTGGCGAAAGCTGCTGAGGGAAAGATGGCCATTGCCGCGAAGAAGACCACGATATTCAGTACCTTCAATTTCTGACTCCATTTCACTTTCATAGATTCACCCCCTGTTTGAATTTGACCCGGTTAGAATCCATTCTTCACAAAAACCGTGCAGATGTCAAGAAATTATTGCGGGAAATTATTATGCGAAGTTTAAAACATTCGATGACGTGGGCTTGTGGAAAAAATCGTATAAGGCCCCTGCCGATTTCTGGTTCATCTTCGGGGCACGGGCGAGCTCCTCTTCGGAGGCTTCCCTGATCTTCTCCATGCTTCCGAAAAATCTCAAGAGCTCTCTCTCTCGAACCTTTCCGATTCCGGCAATCCCCGCCAATGCCGACTTGATCGTCTCCCTGCCTCTCACTTTTTTATGGTGAGTGATGGCGAAACGGTGGGCCTCGTCACGGATTCGGTCGAGGTAGTGGAGAAGCGGGGATTGCCTCCCGAGAACAAACGGTTCCTTGTATTGAGGATGAAACACCTTCTCCTCAGTATTTCCTCTGTGAAGGGATCTCCCTGTTCCTGGCATCCTCTCCTTGGCAAGGCCGATAAGATCGACGTCCCTTATCTGAAGCTCCTTGAAGACTTCCTGAGCAACATTTAACTGACCTCTTCCTCCGTCCACGAGGACGAGGTCGGGAAGGTCCTTCTCCTCCAGAGCCTTCTTATACCGCCTGAGAAGGACCTCATACATCATTCCATAATCGTCCGCGCCTTCAATTGTCTTAATTTTGAAATGGCGGTATCCCTCTTTCTTAGGCTTCCCATTCTCAAAGGAAACCAACGATCCCACTGCATGGGCTCCCTGAATATTCGAGATGTCAAAGGCTTCAATCCTTCGGGGGATTTTCTTGAGCTGGAGCTTCTCCCTCAACATTTCGAGGAGCCTTTCTCGATCCTTCTCCATCTCCGTCTCTGCCAGGAGGAACTTTTCAGCATTTTCGGAAGCCATCAAGAGAAGATGTTTCTTATCTCCTTTCGCAGGCACCAGCAGCCGAACCCTTTTGCCTTTCAGATCCGTTAACCATCGCTCCAGAAAGTCTAATTCCACAATGGCTTTGGGTATCAGGATCTGATCGGGAATAAACTTACCCTCATGGTAGAATTGACGGAGGAAGGATGAGAGGGTCTCTTCCTCCGGGATTCCGGTCGAGGGAAAAGTAAAGCCTTTTCCTCCCAGAAGTTTTCCCGCCCTGACAAAGAGGAGATAAATGATGATCGTGTGGTCCTGGCGATGAAATCCCACGACGTCCTGGTCAACGAAATCACCGGAGACAATCTTCTGCTTTTCGATCACGTGCTCGATGTGTTCGATCTGGTCCCGGATCCTGGCCGCCTTTTCAAATTGGAGTTCGTTGGATGCTTCCTCCATCTTCTCTTTCAGATTTTCAATGAGGTCACTATTCTTCCCTTCAAGGAACATCTTCATCTGGTAGACGATTTCCCGATACTGGTCCCGGTCGATTTTTCCACAGCATGGGCCGGAACAGCGATCCATCTCATAATTGATGCAGGGTCTCAGCCGGCTGGAGAACTTCGTGTCGGGGCAGGTTCTTATCGGAAAGAGTCGCCGGATCACCCTCAGAGTCTCTTTGAGGGAGGTGGCAGACGGATAAGGGCCGAAGTAGATCGAGCCGTCTTTCTTGATCCGTCTCACGATGGTCAGGGTAGGAAAATCCTCCTCCATCGACAGCTTCAGGCACGGATAGGTCTTGTCATCTCTCAGCTTGATGTTGTATCGAGGCCGGTGGGCTTTGATCAGGTTATTCTCAAGAATGAGGGCCTCTTTTTCTGTATCGGTGACGATCGTGTCAATATCGGCCACCTTTTCCAGCATCGCGAGGGTCTTCACATCCATCCCTTCCCGCTTCTGGAAGTAGGAGCTCACCCGATGTTTGATATTGCCGGCCTTCCCGACATAGAGGATGACGCCCTTGGGGTCCTTGAAAAGGTAGACACCCGGGTTGGTCGGCAGATTTTCAATCTTTCCTTCGAGATATGCCATTTAGCGCCTTGCCCCTCGACGAACCTACTTTAACAATATACTATGCCCTTAGACTTCTGTTCTTCGCAAGGGAGGAATTACCCCTCTTTGACAAAGAGGGGCGAGGGGAGATTTTCCAATGTCTGTGTCAATTCAATTTTGAGACCATCAATCAACGGGCTCTGGGGTCGGGGTTGGGATATTTGGATTTCCGTAGGAGAAGGGCCTCCGGGGTCACCCATTGACTTTCCGCTTGCATCTGAACCTTGACAGATTCATGCAAATGGATTACTATTTCATGAAATCAAAACCTAGAGGAATGAAATGGCAAATCTGCAGATCAAGGGCATTGATGACACCATCTATGAAGAGCTTAAGAAGCTTGCCGCCGCAGAAAACAGATCGGTAAGCCAGCAAACCCTCTTTTTGATCAAAAATTACCTGGCCAAAAAGCAGCGCGTGCGCACCCTGAAAACGCCTGTGCAAGTGCTCTTAGAACTGGCTGGTTCGTGGGAAGGGGAAGAGACTGCGGAAGAGATCATCACCAAGATTAAGAAGGCCCGAAGGAGTTCGACCCGGTTAAAGGAGGGGTTCTAATGTACCTCCTGGACACAGATACCGTTATTTACATCCTGAAGGGGCACCCAACCGTGGAACAAAATCTTCAAAGACACCCTCACGACCCTGTGAAATTATGTGTCATCACCTTGATGGAGCTTCATTACGGGGCATACAAATCCAAAAAGGTGACGAGCAATTTGGCGAAAATAAGAACCCTGGAGAACTCTCTGGAGATCCTGCCAGTGGGTCAGGAAATCGTAGAGATCTTTGGAATGGAAAAGGCCAAGTTGGAACGTCGTGGAACACCGTTAGAGGATTTTGATTTGATCCTCGGTTGTTGTGCTTTGGCCCATAACTTGACGCTGGTTACGAATAATGTGAAGCACTTCAAGAAGATTGAAAGCCTCAGGATCGTTAACTGGGTGGAAGAAATTGATTAGGACATTGCTCCTCCAGATCGGGGCCGCGCCTGGAAGGCGATGAGCTACACGAACGACCTCAGAAAGATCGGAGTTCTGGTCGGTCTGCTGCGCTTCAGTCTTCACCCAAATCCTCCCCGGCATTCACTCTTACCAGATAATGGAATCCATCCGGCCCTAATCGGTCGGTTAGGTGGTTAATAATCCTCTGGGAATCTGCCTCGCTTTGACTCGGCCCTGACACGTAAAAGGGCTTGCCGTCCTTTCCGAACTCAAAATCACTAAGACAGGTTGAGGGATCGATATTGCCGAATATTTTCTTAACCAGGGGATAATCCTCGTGGGGATCAATCCCGAGGCTTTTAGCATACGCCACGGCCCTCTCGATCAGTTTCACAGCGTACTCGGGCTCGACCTCCTCCAGGTCTTCCTTCTCCATCAGGTTCATCATTCTCCGGTCATATTCGCCCTTGGAGATGACTGTAAAAAAGCAGTCTTTAACGCCCAGGCAAGAGACATCCACCAGAAAAACGGAAGCCGCTATACTCCCATCCGGCATTTTTCGGCTGATGATCACATCCCCTATCCCGAGATCAAAAATCCCCGTGGGAACAAGACACTTATGAATAGGCGAGATTGAAGCCAGACCCATTAACGTTCTCACTGAGGAAATCCCCATTTTCACCTGAGATGCCTTCTTGTCAGCCAGAACCTTCTTTCGTTTCGCGACTTTCTTTGCAAGCTGTTTCATCCGTCTTTTTTGATCGATGGCCATCTCCGATCCTCCTCGCTAACCGGTCTTCACCCTGAATATGCTGCAATGAATCTCCCGGTTTTGTGCATACAATATCTAAAGTCATGTGTAAAATCAAGCCACACGCTGCAGTCAAAGGAGCGTCTTTCACGAAGGAGATGAAAGCATGTCAATCAGTTCCTCGCGCGAGAAGGTCTTCAGCAGACCCGGATCATCTTCTGTTACGATGCTGTCCATCAGATTTCGCTTTTTATCGATGATCGCCGCAATCTTCTCTTCAAGCGTTCCTTCCGTCACTAACTTGAAGACCTGAACCCCTCGCCTCTGCCCGATCCTGTGAACCCGGTCGGTGGCCTGGTCCTCCTTGGCCGCATTCCACCAGCGATCATAATGAATGACAACTGAAGCGGCCACAAGGTCAATCCCTGTCCCGCCTGCCTTCAGGCTTCCCACATAGACTCGACAATCGGAATCTTCGTTAAATCGCCTGACAATTTCACCCCGATTCCGGCTTGAGCCGGTGAGGGTGACAAAACCTGCACCCATACTCTGCAGGAAAAGCTCCATCATTCTTATCATCCCAAGGAACTGGCTGTAGATGACCACCTTCTGTCCGCTGCCGAGGCTCTCGGAGAGGAGTTCTTTGAAAAGCTCCCATTTACCAGATTCGTATTTCTCAAAATCATCCACCCTCCGCTCGATCAGGGCCGGGTGGTCGCAGATCTGCTTGAGCAGGTTAAGCATGGCGAATATATGAATGTAGGGAATGGGTTCCTCATCTTTTTTCAGGACATCGACCAGTCCTTCGCCCCTCGAAGAGAGGGCATCACGGTAGAGTTTGATTTGATCGTCACTCAGGCTGCACATCCGGATATCCTCAATCTTCTTCGGCAGCTCTTCAAGAACCGTCTTCTTAAGGCGGCGCAGCGCGAAAGGAGAAATTAGCCTGCTCAGGGTTTGCCGTTTTTCACTTCCAAGATCCATCTCAATGGGTTTGACATACCGCGAATGGAAATCCTCATCGGTTCCGAGATAGCCCGGAACAGTCAGGTCGAGAAGGGCCTTCAGTTCACTCAGGCTGTTTTCAATCGGCGTTCCCGTAACGCCAAGTTTCATCCCGGCCCTGAGATTTCTGGCCGCCTCGTAGCCCAGGGTCTGGGGATTTTTGATGTTCTGAATTTCATCAAATACAACCACAGAAAAGGGGATGCGCCTCAATTCCTCAATATCATTCCGCAGGATGCCGTAGGAGGTCAGGAGGACATCCCCATCCTTCAGAGCTTCTTCAAGGTCCCGTTCCCCTCCATGAAAAACCGATGCCTTCAAGGCCGGGGCATGGAGTGAAATCTTCTGGCTCCAGTGGCTCAGGACCGTGGTGGGGCAGATAACCAGAAATGGCTCTTTGATGCCTTGATGCTCTACCAACGACACCATGAAGGCCATCACTTCATGGGTCTTTCCCATGCCCATATCATCGCACAGAAGGCCTCCAAGGCCGTTTTCAAATAGGAAAAGAAGCCACTCCACCCCTAACTTCTGATAAGGCCTTAAGGTCGAGGACAGTCCTTTCAACTCAAGCAGGGGCTGCGCAGGTTTTAACTCCAGCAATCTTTTCAGTGTGGAAACCATTTCGCCATCACCGGCCACCTCTATGGACTGGGGGCTGGCAGCCCTCAAACGAAAAAGATCCATACGGGAGAGTCTTACCCGGTTCTCTTTATCATCCAACCGTTCCAGAGACAGATGGCTAATCATTGGATCAAGGCCCTCGATATCTTTCGATAGGCAGTCCACCCATCCTTCGGAAGTGGAGACGAATCGCTGGCCCCCTTTTCTGGCTCGAAGGATCTCTGAAAGATCAATCGATTCATTGCCAAAGCCATATCTGACGGAAAGCCAGCACCAATTCCGATCTATGGCAGAGGGATCAATTTCAACCCTGTCAAATCGACTGCAGATCCTCAGGCTTTTTAGTGAAGCGTCGACGATATGAGGACCGTCTCGAAGTTCTTCTCCAAATTCCTGAAGGAAACTCGGGATCTGGGACTTCTTGAGGACCATCCTGGCCGGGGAAACGAACCTGCGTTGCATGTTCCCGGGGGGTTCAAGCTCGGCCAGTATGCCCAGTTCCCTGACGTAGACCAGATCTCCGTACCGGAAGCGTTCCAGTTCCTCCCTTTCGAAAAACTTTGCCTCCCCGTTCTCCTGGAGAACCTGAACAATGGGTCTGACATCCAGGTCCAGCTCCGTGGTCGCTGAAATTTTGAAGATCGATTTAAGCGGGATGGGATGGATTGTCAGGCCGTGCTGGTTTGGCAGGAATTCTTTGAAGGCGATAAGTAATTTCTTCACCTTATCAGGGGGGATCACCATGCGAGAAATAGGTTTCTGTTCAGCACTCATGCAGGTGACAGTGAACAAGCCGGAGGTCTCCTCAATGGCCGGATGAAATGTGACTTCAGCACCCGCGAATTCACGAAAGCTGTGATAGGCGATCCGATACCAGACACTTTCTTCCAGGACCTGTCGAATCGTCTTGCTTCCCATCTCCCGAATGATCTGCTCCTCCTGTGAAACCGTAAGGACCGCAAGCTCCCCCAGAAGCGTACTTCGGGCGGGAACGCTATTCTCTTCCGGAACCTGCCCCAGTCGCTCCAGAAAGCGGGGAGCATCGGAAGACTGGGACAGGTAGAAGAACATCTCTTTAGTATCGGAACCGACCACCCGGAGGGTCCTGCTGGACCCCCGATTGACAAATTGAAGCCGGACGGATTTCACCGTTTCCCTGCATCCATCGGCCATAATCGTGGCCAAACGATACCAGAGGCTTGATCGAAAGGCCTCCTGCGGGGATTGCTCTGCGAATTTCTGCTTGAGGATTTTATACAGGTTGACGAGGTCCCGAATGTGCGGGCAGGTCTCCCTTTTGGAAATGGAACAGGAGCAGAGCCTGACATCGGGTTGACGGTTAGCGCTTTTCAGAAGATAGGCCACACCAGGTCTTTTGTCCGATGGATCCGGGACCAGGGCAAAACCGTGGCGATGGAACTCAACCAGGTGAAGATCGATCTGATTGGCATCGGGTTTCTGGCTGTTCCGCTGCGTTTTCGAATGGGAATCAAGGGGGGCTTTTACTTTACGGGTATAGGACACGGCAATACACGTTTCTTGTCGGGCTTCTGACTTCCATGTTTTTTGAGAACCGGGGAAATTCTCTACGGGATCCACTCCTACCCAAAAATGAAATCCATCCGGTCCGAATCGCTCATAATGATTTACGATAAGAAGCGTGACAAATCAAGAATTTTTCCCTCCTGCCAGACCATGGACAAAAAATGGACAAAAAATATCTTGGCAGATTTAGAAATCTGGATTAACATAGGGGACAAATCCTTTTCGGCCTCAGGGGGAGAGAGATGGAAAAAGATCCGAGGACACGTCCGGCAATTCATTATGGATGGATTGTCATGGGGATGGGAATGCTCACGGCCATCGGAGCCCACGGTTTCGGCAGGATGGCTTATACCCTGATCCTTCCGAGCATGAAGGATGGTCTTCACTTCACCTACAGCCAGCTCGGACTCCTGGGAACGGGAAATTTCATCGGCTATTTGAGCCTCGCCATCATCGGTGGGGCCCTGGCAGCCAAATTCGGCCCGAGAATTGTCATCACCCTTTCCCTCATCCTCATGGGAGTGACAATGATTCTCACAGGTCTCGCACAGAGTTTCGGCTTTGCCTTCATGATGCGGCTCCTGACCGGATTTGGGAACGGAGCGGCCTATGTGCCAGCCATGACCCTGGGGGCTGCCTGGTTCGCAGTGAAGCGAAGAGGATTTGCAACGGGAATTGTCTCCGGCGGAATTGGAGTGGGAACGTTCATTGCGGGTCTGGTCGTGCCCCGCATCTTGAAGATTTATGGCCCCGAGGGCTGGAGGTTCTCCTGGTACTACCTTGGGGTTGGAGTTCTTATCATCTCGGGTGTCGTCTATCTATTTATACGAAGCCGCCCCGAAGAAAAAGGGCTATTGCCCATCGGATCAGAACAAACGCCCTCCAGCCAGCCACCCAGGAAGGAAGACCAGAAGGCCAGGCCCCTGCAATGGGGATTGGTTTATCGGCTCAGGGAGATGTGGGTGCTGGGCATTGTCTACTTCATGTTTGGGTTCTCTTACGTTATCTACATGACCTTCTTTGCCGCGTACCTGACCAAAGAGGTGGGATTAAGCCAGTCCGAGGCCGGAGGTATCTGGGCGCTACTTGGGGCGCTGAGCATGTTTTGTGGGGTTATCTGGGGGGGGATTTCAGACATCCTGGGTCGGAAATACGGGGCCGCTCTGGCCTACCTCACTCTCGCGGTTTCGTACCTTATCTTTGCCTTGATCAAATCGCCGACAGGGTTCTACCTTTCAGCCGTCGTCTTTGGCCTCACCGCATGGAGTATTCCCACGATCATGGCCGCCGCCACAGGAGACTATATCGAGGCCAGGCTTGCACCTGCAGGCCTGGGGTTTATCACGCTCTTTTTCGGGATTGGCCAGGCCCTGGGGCCGGCTGTCGGAGGATACCTGGCAGATTCCACCCGGTCCTTCGTGATCCCCTTCCTTCTGGCAACCGGGGTCTCTCTGGCAGGGGCAGGAGTCTCTCTGAAGTTGAAGAAACCGACGGATACGGTTATGTAGGTTATATAAATTTTCATGGTTCGAGGATCGGGAAAAACATTGAGGAGCAGAGTATGAAAAAAGAGCTATTTGCATTGGATGCTATCTTTGACCCGAAGTCGGTGGCAGTCATCGGAGCTTCGGACAATCCGGGCAAGCTCGGATTTCACGTGATGAAGAGCCTCACCCTGGGGAAATATCCGGGTAAGATCTTTCCGGTCAATCCGGGAAGGAACGAAATCTTCGGAATAAAAGCCTTTCCCACCCTTGCCCAGATCCCGGAAAAGGTCGATCTATCCATCGTCGTCCTCCCTGCCGAACTTGTACCTCAAACCATCATAGAATGTGAAGCCAAAGGCATCCTGGGGATGGTCCTCATCACAGCGGGGTTCAAGGAGATCGAGGATAAAAAAGGAGAGGCACTGCAAAAAGAGATAACCGATCTTGCTGGAAGATCCGGTATGAAGATCATCGGCCCAAATACGTTTGGGATTGTAAACCTTCATCGTTCTCTCAACGCCTCCTTCACCCCGGAATTTTCTCGGACAGAAAAGGGAGGAACCAGCCTTATCAGCCAGAGCGGTGGCATGTCCCACCTGATGGGTTTTCTCTCCATGGAAAACCGGATCGGATTGAGCAAAGTCATCGGCCTGGGGAATCGTTGCAATGTCGATTTTGCTGACATGGTTGAATACCTGATCGAGGACCCTGACACCCAGGTCATTTGCATGTATCTCGAGGGGATGGATCAACCGAGAAGGTTGATGGAGACGGCCAGGGGAGCAAAAGGGAAGAAGCCTATTGTTGCTTATAAAGCAGGCCGCTCCGTCACAAGCGATAAGGCATCTCTCTTTCATACGGGCTCTCTTGCCGGCAGGCACGAAATCTATGAGGGTGCCTTCCGTCAGGCCGGGGTCCTGACGGTCCATGATTCAGAGGAGCTTCTCGATACGGCGAAGGCCCTGATCATGTGTCCTCTCCCGAGGGGGATCAATGTGGCCGTCCTGTCAGGTCAGGCCGGCCCCGGAATGATTGCTTGCGATGTCTGCGAAATGGCGGGATTATCGATCCCTCCATTCTCGAGGGAGACTCAGGAAAAGGTGGAAAAGCTCCTCCCGCCTCTCGCCATCAGGACAAATCCTGTTGATATGGGACCGGCCTGGTATGATGCGGAGGCAACAAAGGGAATCGTGGAGGCTGTCCTGGATGATCCAGGGATCGATGCCATCGTTTTATGCATCATGTTTGCCTCGGCCAATCTGGCGGCTGCTGGAACTTTATGCAAGCTCCTTCAACAAAGCAGAACAAAGAAGACGGTCGTTTCCTGTTTTTCTGCTCCCAAGGGGATATGGGACGAGGAGATCAGGGAACTCGAACGGTCGGGAATTCCAAACTATCCCACACCGGAAAGGGCTGCCAAGACGCTGGCCAATCTTTTGAGATATAGGGAGATGATCCAGAGGGGAGAGAACTATGGAAATCGCTGACATCCTTTCAAAAGTCCGGGAAGAAGGGAGGGCATTGCTCTCCTATGAAGAAGGGAAAAGAGTTCTCGAAATGTGGGGGATCCCTGTGGTCCCATCGAGGGTGGCGACAGACGGGGCAGGAGCGAGAGAAGCTGCGCGCTTCCTCGGATTCCCGGTTGTGATGAAAGTCCTTTCCCCCGACATCGTCCATAAGAGCGACGTGGGGGGTGTCGTTACAGACTTGAGAACGGAAGAAGAGGCCGGTCGTGCCTTTGAGATTATGATGGAGAACGCGAAGGAACGAAAACCGACTGCGAGGATACAGGGGGTCATCGTTGAAAAGATGTTAGAAGGGGTAGAGGCGATCATCGGTGTAACCAAAGAGTCCCAATTTGGCCATGTTTTGATGTTCGGGATGGGCGGCGTATTGGTAGAGCTTTTGAAAGACACTTCTTTCAGGCTGATCCCCATTGAACCGGGGGATGCAGAAGACATGATGCGGGAAGTGCGAGGATATGTCTTACTTGAAGGATTCAGGGGGAGAAGGGCAGATATCGAAAGCCTCAAAGGTCTTCTCCTGAAAATCTCCGATCTCATTATCCATTACCCGGAGATAGCGGGGATCGATCTCAACCCGGTTATAGCTTCTCCCTCCGGAAGCATCGTCGCAGATGTGAGAATCCAGATGGATGGTTAAGAATACGTAGTGACCTCGGAGCCTCTGGTCAAGGCTAAAGCCTTGAGTTACACCCTGATAAGATTCTGTAGCTCAGCCCTTTAGGGCTGATCGCGTGGAAGCCTCAGAGGCTTGCAGGGGATGATGTCCCTTTTAGAAATTCTGTCAATGAAGTTCAAACACAAAATGAGCTTTTTCAATTCCCTCTCAACCCGCATTCCGCTGGCAGGGATCGGGGGGATCCTGTACGGTCTACTGACCCACCGGATCGTCCTCTTCTTCGGTCTTCCTTCTGAGCTGTGTTTGCTTGCTTCAATCGTTGTCTTTTTCTTCTATCTCGGTTCACGATTTCTCATCGTTTTTTCCGGAATTGACTCGCCCTATTATTCGCGAAAGAACAGATCCCCATCTCCTTTTTTCACCGACAATGAGTCATTTTATCAGATGGCTCAGAGGGTGGGGAAATTCTATCACTACCACGATATTGTTCTTTTCGTCTTCCTTGTGATCACATCGATCGTCTTTGTCACCACACTGATTGTGGACTGGTCAGGTGGAAAGTCCTTCGGAGATACATTTCAAAACTTCTTAAATGCGTTGACCCCCTGAATGGATGCGAGCATCCCTGTTTCCAGGCATCCATTCTTACCTGCCTGTCTTATCTTCCCATCCTTTCTGAGTAATTTTTCGATTTCATCGGCTTTTTGTGGAACCAACCATTTTTCCTGTTGTCTAAAAGACTAAAACCCCAAGGAGGTCCTGCGATGAAAAAGTCCATCATTTTGATCACCATCTTTACGTTCTTTCTCCTTTTTCAGATAGTCCATGCCGCGCCCGTGACGAGCACGCTTAAAGACCAGCAGAATGTGGCGATCACGATCTATAACTCAAATATCGGACTGGTCAAAGACACCCGGCTTATCGATCTTAAGACCGGGATTCAGGAGCTGAAGTTCATGGATGTGGCGGCAAAGATCGATCCGACAACGGTCCATATCAAGTCCCTAATCAATGGGTCGAGCCTCGATATCCTGGAGCAGAATTACGAATATGATCTCCTCAGCCCCCAGAAACTCCTCGATAAATTCGTCGGGCAGAAGGTTCAGCTTGCAACCATCAATCCGGAGACGAAAAAGGAGGAGATCGTCGAAGCGACCCTTCTATCCACTCAGGGCGGCAATATCTTTCAGATCGGCGACAAGATCCACATCGGCCATTATGGACGAGTTCTCCTTTCAAGAATCCCCGATAATCTTATCCCCCAGCCCACACTTGTCTGGATGCTCGAAAACAGGCTCTCGAGACCTCAGAAAGTGGAGGCTTCTTATCTCACCTCCGGGATCAACTGGAAGGCAGATTATGTGGCTGTCCTTAATCAGGCCGACACCTTTACCGATCTCACGGGGTGGGTCACCATTGACAACAAGAGCGGGGCTACTTACCAGAATTCCATGCTGAAGCTCGCGGCTGGAGACATCCATCGCGTGGAGGGGGAAATGAGGCGCGATCGGCCCATGGCAAAGATCGCAGCCGCCGAGTCGGTCAGTCTCCAGTTCAAAGAAGAGTCCTTCTTCGAATACCATCTCTACAGTCTTGAACGCAGAACGACCATCAAAGACAACCAGACGAAACAGATGTCCCTTCTCGATGCAAGCGGTGTCCCTGTCAAGAAGCTCTTCATCTTTCCCGGTTACCCGCAATATTATTACTCTCGCTACGATCAGCGGGCCAAACAGAAGATCGGCGTCTTTCTTGAGCTTGAGAACACGAAGAAGAGCAACCTGGGGATCCCCCTTCCTAAAGGCACGATCCGCGTCTATAAAGAGGACAAAGAAGGAAGCCTTCAGTTTGTCGGTGAGGACCAGATCGACCACACGCCCAAGGACGAAAAATTCAAGATCAAGATCGGTGAGGCGTTCGACGTCGTGGGGGAAAGGGTTCAGACGGATTATAAACATCTGGGTTACAATCTGTTCGAGGTAGCTTTCGAAGTCAGTTTGAGAAACCACAAGAAGGAAGACATCAAGGTGTTGGTGGAAGAGCCAATCCCCGGGGACTGGGAGATTCTTTCGAACACACATCCCTTCCAGAAGGTGAGTGCTTTTCTCATCCGCTTTGAAGTGCCCGTCGCCAAAGACAAGGAAGCAACGGTTAAATACAGGGTGAGGTTTAAATATTAGTCTTACTCCCCTTTCTCTCCTTCCAGACGGTATCGCAAGGTCGGTCAACGACACTTTAGTTTACAACTTTGTTTACAACTCATAAAATGGATGTTATAGTATAGTTGTAAACCTCCTTATATAATGAAGGATCCAGAATGGACGTTAGAAGGCTGATTCTTGAGAGGTTGCGCCAAAAAGGCCGACTGAAGGTCACCGAGGTTGTCAAGGAGACCGGTTATTCGAGGGTATATGTCCACAGGTTCTTCCGCGACCTTGTGAATGATGGCATCATTGCCCTTGTCGGCAAGGCGAACCAGGCCCACTACGTCCGGGTAGGAGAGAAGAATCAGGAGCCAAGAACAAGCCAGGTGAAGGCACACAGAATCCTGAGAAACAGGAACCTCGCGGAAGACAGGGTCCTCAGTGAGATCAAGGACGACAGCGGCATATTTATCGGACTGCCCGGTAATATCGCTGGGATTGTCGACTATGCCTTCACGGAAATGCTCAATAATGCCATCGAGCACTCCCGGGCGGACAAGATTGATGTGGTCATCGAGAGGACGGCAAAAGGCGTCGATTTTCAGGTCTCCGACAGAGGGGTGGGGATATTCAACAATATCATGGAGAAGAAAAATCTTAAGAACCACATGGAGGCAATTCAGGATCTCTTGAAGGGAAAGGAGACAACGGCGCCCGAAGCGCACAGTGGGGAAGGGATATTCTTTACCTCAAAGATCGCCGATTTCTTCTCTATAAGGAGCTCCGAAAAAAAGCTTGTCTTTGCTAATCTGCAGGATGATCTCTATCTAAGAGACATCAAACCGATAATGGGCACGAGAGTATCTTTTCTCATCGGAATCAACTCTCAAAAGAAACTCGTCGATCTCTTCAATCGCTACACGGACGAATCGTTTCAATTCAGCAAGACAGGGGTAAAGGTGAACCTCTACCGGGAAGGTGTCGAATACGTGTCCCGATCCCAGGCGAGGAGAATTGTGATAGGCCTCGAGAAGTTTCGAACGATCGAACTGGACTTTAAGAGTGTCGACACCGTCGGCCAGGGATTTGCTGACGAGATATTCCGCGTCTGGCAGACCCGTCACCAGGATGTGAAAATCATACCCAGGAATGCCAACGAGAATGTGCTGTTCATGATAAACCGGGCAAAGACATGAAGGGTTTACGACTTGTTTACAACTCGAAATTCATTCCCCCTATTAAGTCGTAAACTCATTGCCCGCCAAAGTGGCCGGCCCCTTCGGGCTCGGGGGTTTTGGGTCTCCTTCATTTTCGCCACGCTTGACCGAAGCTTTCCATGATATTAAAAAAAGAAGCCGATCTGCTTGACCTGGAAACGGGCATCCCCACAACCGAGGAGGACACTCGGGCGCTACGCCGGATCCGTTTTCCAACTCTCGATTTCGAGGCCTACCTGGACTTCCTGGAGTCTTTCGACGACGCAGACCCGGCTGTCCTGGCCCGGCGAAGGGGGCCTCAAGGGACCGAGAAATTTGAGTTGTAAGCCGCGAAAAAGGGGACATTCTGCTTTTCTATCAAGCCTTGGGTTGGCGGTATCGGCTGAGTACTGAAAAGTTGAATGTCCCCTTTTCCCCAGTCAACGCTTCAGCCGCGCCATTACTGGCGCTGCCGCATGACTCGGAGCCAATGTGGCTTGCTACGCCTTCATCGTATGACTCTTTCATTCACCACACTCCACCGGTCTTGACCGGCGCTTTCACCACGTTCCCCCGTATTTTCCTCCGCAACCTATTTGGCCAATTCATCTCTCACCCCTGATCATTTACCCTGCTGCCATGAGAGTTCGTTAACTCCCTGTAGACGCCCAAGCCCTGCTCTCTTTTTTAAGGGTCCCCCCTGAGACTGTGATGATTTTCCCGAACAGTATTTCTCCTCAAAAGTTATTTCCCTTTACCCCAACGTCCCCTCTATATTTTTTCTTATTGCCCCGTTTGTCGATGTACAGCGTAATATACCTTTCGAGAAGAAAGCTTTCTCTTTGCGACGTTCTTCCTATCTCGGAGGTGCTTTGAGGCAGGAACCTTTTACAAGCTCCAGGCCACCGCTTGCCTTGGCTCGCAGTCCCTAATTCTGTTTATGAAATCTTTCAACCGCTGCCTTCTCTGTTCGCCAAGGATGTAGCGTACCTCTACATTGTCTTTCTTAATCGGTATCTTGCCAGCGTAACCATTTACAATAAGGTTTCTTTCACACACAAAAAGAAGACACCGCTCACTCTCCCAAAAACGAGCCTCAAACTTCATGCGGGGGTAGTAGGTTATATCAATGTGTTTCTCTTCGCTACCCCCCACTATAATTTTCTCAATCATTACTCTTGCTACTCTCTCTTCATCAAAAGGTGAATTCTCTTTCTCCTTCGCAATTGTAATCTGCTTGATTCCGATTACTTTTCCGACAATAACCAATTTGGACTTGTGAATCATTTCGTCTAATGATATTTCGCGCAGCTTGTCCACATGTGGCTGCGTGAAAAGAGCGCCCAGGAGGTCAATAAAACAACCGAACAAATCACCCACCATTTCCGTGACCACACTCGTTAACGAGAGATTTTCTTTCTCTGACCGTACGGCCGGCGACTCCATTCATGCCGGCACTACTATTTGCTTTCCTGCGGGCTATCGCTCCTCAGATACGGTACCTTGGTAGCCAAGCTGAAAAGAAATCGGACCATAAGCCCTCCAAGCGTGTAGAATAACACAATATTAACAGACGTGCCGGTAAGCCATCTCATAACTGGCACAGCCGCCTTTTGCATTGCCTCACCTGCTTTTGCGAACATCTCCATATTTCGGGCGTTTTGGGGGGTTCTCCGGCGTCAGGCATCGGAAATGCGGTATTTTCCTCCCCTTCACCAGTCTCATTCCCATTAAACTTGCGGCGCTCTCAAGCGATTTATCCGTGGCCACCCGATCCTCAACTTAACGGCCGTCTCACGAGTCATCATGGTGGGCCACCGAAAGTAATCGGTTGCCTCTTCCACGGAGTAGCACGATGCCTTCTTCACCAAATAAGCCGCCTGCTTTCGACTCCCTCTTGTGATGACATGATTTAGCACCCCCGGAAAATGAATTCGAGGTCTACGAACCATGCCCGTCTTTCTACCAGGGAGCGACCGTTTTGTCAATACCAAAATTCCCGATGCTTGATTCCAATGGCTTCTGCATTCTAAAGATTGCAGCCATAGGGGGAGTTTCTGGGGCAAGGTAGCGGGCACGTGATTGAGTTAGACTTGACATTTTGATATTTCCTGGTAGGATAAGTACGTGGATCACAAACCTTTTGTGAGGAAGGAAAAAATGAATCACAGATTATGCATTTTATCCGCACTTATGCTCGCTATAACCGTTTTGTTCCTTATCCCGACAGCTCAGGCTGGATGGGAAGTCGTGGAGCTTCCTGTCTTGAATTGGGAGCTTTATAAGGTACATTTTACTTCCCCGGCTGCAGGGTGGGCTGTGGGATGGGATCGGCCAAACAATAGAGGAGGGATACTCCATTACGACGGAGTGTGGAAGCCCGTAGCCGTCCCGGATGCAGGGTCATCTGACTGGTATCTCACCGATGTTCAATTCGTGTCTGCCAGCGAGGGATGGGCAGTCGGAATTGACGAGATAAATAGGAGGGGCCTTATACTTCATTACCGTAGCGGGGCATGGGTCATTGTGCCGACCCTCTACACCAGCACGAATTGGAATCTGAGGGGTGTTCACTTTACCTCAGCCGATGAGGGTTGGGCAGTAGGAGGTGATGCATCCAAGAACAGGGGGGTCCTTCTTCATTATCTGAACGGCTCGTGGATAACGGTTACCCCTCCTCCTGTTTCCTCCGTGCATTGGGAACTCTACGGCGTCCATTTCACCTCATCGAACGAGGGGTGGGCTGTTGGAAAGGATTTTGCGAACGGAAAAGGGGTATTGCTTCATTATTTGAGTGGCTCCTGGATAATCGTAACGCCTCCGACTGTCACCTCTCCCTGGCATCTTGAGAGTGTCCATTTCTCATCTTCCGGGGAAGGATGGGCAGTGGGAAAGGATTCAAACGGCAGGGGAGCCATGCTCCATTATGCGCATGGTTCCTGGACAGTCGTTGTGCCTTCTGTAGATCAGCAGTTTGAGCTTTTTTCCGTTCACTTTGTTTCCGCTGGTGACGGATGGGCCGCAGGATATGATATAACAAACCAAAAGAGTCTCCTCCTCCATTACCTGAAGGGAGCCTGGTCGGTTGAAAACCTCCCGGAATCAGCGAATTCCTATTTTCTAACGGGTCTTGATTTCACTTCTTCTGACAGCGGATGGGCAGTAGGCGCGGATGAAGATAATGGTAAGGGGGTGATACTGAAATACGCATTGGTTCCAGTTCCCAATATCTCTGTCAAACCCGTCAGTGTGAACTTTGGGAACGTCCGGGTGAACACAGTCTCGAAGCAGACTCTCACCGTCCAAAATAAAGGAACAGCCAACCTTATTCTGGGGACAATCGAGCCTCCCTCATCCCCGTTCACCATAGATCGAGGAACTTGTACCGGGGGCAAGATTCTCGTTCCAGGAAATTCCTGTTCGATGTCGGTGAGTTTTACTCCTCACGCAACGGGGGTCTCTTCTTCACAATTCACGATTTCTTCTAACGACCCCACCAACCCTAAAGTGACGGTTAATCTCACAGGAAAGGGAGTTTCAGGGCCTGATCTGACAGGGAAATGGGAGTCTTTGGTTCAGACCTGCAAAGAGACAAAGGCTGGCACAAAATGCAAGATAACGGGCTCTCTCTCAGTCCAAAACAATGGTGATCAGGATGCCAAATCGTCGATTATCAAATTCTATCTTTCCGACGACGAGGTCTATGATTCAACAGACGTCCCTCTGAAACAAATGTCTACGGGAAGCGTCAAGGCAGGAAAAATCAAAGCCAAAAAATTCAGTTACAATCTTCCCATTGGCGAATCAGCTATAGGTAAATATGTGATAGCCGTTATTGATTCAGGAAATGCCGTGTCAGAATCTGACGAGACGAATAATATCATTTATGGTCTCGTTGAATAGGGAGATGGCGGGGATCCGATGATGAATTCGTAAGAAAACCTACCACATAGGGCCGTAGGGCACGCGCAGCGTGCCCCTACCGGATATCCTGTCCTCCTGCATCCCTTGATACTCAGATCTCTTACCAGTTTCTCAGGGAGTGGATGGCTTCGTTCTTCAGGTCCCAGACAGCTTCCTCTACAACTTCGGACAGGGAAGGATGGGGTAATATGAGGGAATTCAGCATCTCCACCGTGAGCTCATTTTTCATGGCAATAGAGGCCATTCCGATCAGTTCCGTGGCCCGCGGCCCCAGGATGTGGACACCAAGGATTTCCCCGTACTTCTTGTCGACAACGAACTTGACGATTCCATCTTCTTCCATCATGGTTTGAGCCTGGCCCGCTCCCGCAAAGGGGAATTTTCCCACAACGACTTCCTGTGCCTTCTCTGCTTCCTCCTGGGTCAGGCCTATGCTGGCCACTTCGGGCCTGGTGTAAACACAGGACGGGATGTGCCGTTCATTGTAGGAGAAGTCTTTTCCTGTGAGATGGTCGATGAGTGAAAGACCTGTCGCCAGGGCATGGTGGGCAGAAAGATGACCGCCGATGGCATCTCCAACGGCAAAGATGTTTTTCGCGGAAGTCTGAAAATGAGGGTCGACCTGAATGAACCCTTCCTTCGCCTCGATTCCCGCTTTTTCCAGGTGGAGAGCTTCAAGATTCCCTTTCCGGGTGCCCGGTTCCAGGACTTTTTCCGCCTCAATCTTCTCCACCCCTTTCTTACCCTCCAGGGTAAGGGCAACTCCTTCGTCTGAATGGTTGGCACCTGAAACCCTGGTGCCGGTAAGAACCTTGACCCCCTGGCGGGTCAAGATCGTCCTCAGTCGGATCGAGATCTCCCGATCCATCTTAGGAAGGATCTGGGCCTCTTTCTCAATGAGAGTGACCTTTGCGCCGAAGCAATTAAAGAAGGACGCAAATTCTGTCCCTCTCCTCCCTCCTCCGATCACCACGAGGCTCTTGGGAAGGATCTTAAGGTTCAGGACGTGGTCGGTCCCGATCATCCTCTCCCCATCGACCTTGAGAATGGGATCAGGCTCCGATTTGGCTCCAGCAGCGATTACGATAGATTTGCCCTGTATTTCTTCCCCCGTGCTGTTTTCTCTTGTCACAGAAACCGTATGGGGGGTTGCAAAAGCGGCCTTGCCCTTGATCACTCCAACCTGATGAGCGCCAAGCAACGCTTGTATTCCTCCGACAACCTTTTTGACAACACTATCTTTGGCTTCAATTATTTTTTCGTAATGTAACGGAATGGGTTGGGCACCAAACACGGGCGATCTGGAAACAGATGTGTACAAATAGGCGTAGTGAAGCAGGGTTTTTGTCGGGATACATCCACGATTTAAACAGGTCCCCCCTAATCGATCCTCTTCGATAAGGGTCACCTTCAGTCCCCTCTGAGCTCCTCGAATAGCGGCTGAGTAACCCCCGGGCCCTCCACCAATAATGATCAGGTCTTTCAATGTCATTCCTCCTACGAATCGATTGCGAAAAGCGGATTGCAGAATACCCCTGAGTAAAAACACGCAGGCCGAAACCTGCGGCTACCACATCTCTAAATCAGGACACTGACGGGATTCTGAAGAATCTTTTCCAGTGCCATCAGGAACCTGCCGATGGGCTCGGCGTCCATGACGCGGTGATCCCCCGTTAAGCAGAGATAGGTCATCTCACCAATGGCAATTTGCCCGTCCTTCACAATCGGTCTCTGCCGCGTTCTCGTGATCCCAAGAACCGCCGACTCCGGTGGGTTGAGAATCGGAGTAAAGAGATCGATCCCCACATTTCCCACATTCGATATCGTGATCGTACTTCCCGTAATCTCCTCCAGCTTCAAAGCACCTTCCGAAGCCCTCCTGGACAGATCTTCCCACTCCCTCGCAATTTCGGCCAGTGATTTCGCCTGGACATTGAAAATAACCGGAATCACAATTCCATCTTTCACCCCGACGACGACACCAACATGGACCTTGTGAGAGATATAGACCTTGTCCCCTTCGATTCTGGAGTTAAGGATGGGGACCTCTTTAACCCCCATGGCCACGGCTTTCACAAAGATGGGGGTTAAGGCCAGCCGGAGTCCATATCGGCCCTCGAATTCCACCATGATCGACTTTCTGAACTTGAGAACCTCCGAAAGATCGACTTCCCGGGTCAGTGTCCCCTGTGGAGCCTTGATACTCTCCATCGTCCTCCGGGCAATGACCTTCCTCGTCTGGCTCATCTGTATGATTTCACCTTCGAAGGACTTATCAGCAGGCGGAGACGGGGCTTCCGGAGCCTTCACTGTGGGTCTTGACCTCATCTCTTCGATGTAGGCCAGCACATCCTCTTTAACGACCCTTCCCTCCGGGCCAGTCCCTCTGATCATGCTAAGGTCAATCCCGTGCTCCTGGGCAATTTTCTTTGCGAGAGGGGAGGCTTTGATCTCAGCAGATGCTCCCGGTTCCACGGCTGCTTCCTTCAACTTAGGCGGAGCTTCTGCAGCACGTGCGGGCACACCTCCCTCCCTGGCTTTTGCCTCTGCAATCACCATTTCAACCGGGGCTGGCTCTTCCCCCTCCTGGAGAATGACGGCCAGAAGGCCCGTGATCTTGATCACCTCGCCTTCCTTCGCCACAATTTTTGCAACAATTCCAGTGGCAGGCGATTCTACCACATTCGTAATTTTTTCTGTTTCGATTTCGACAAGAGGATCCCCTTTATCGACACGGTCCCCTTCCGAGACAAGCCATTTGACGACCCTCCCCTCTTCCATCTGCATCCCCCATATGGGGAGATAAACACCCGTTGCCATGAGAAATCCTCCATTATTAGATCGTTTCACCACAGAGACACAGAGATCACAGAGAACAGATTCGGCCCTCCGGGAATAGAACTGTTTCCGGGATATGCTACAGAAATCGACTTACGCTCTGCCTTAATAAAGCAGAAGTTTTGGGTTTGTTCGGGTCAGTGATTTTTTTTCACTGACCCGAACAAACCCAAAGTCCTTCTATTCTCTGTGACCTCTGCGTCTGGTGAAACTGAACTACAGTATGCTCTTCACTGCATCGACGATCTTAAACTCGTTCGGTAAATATCGCTCCTCCAGAGGCGGACTGAACGGAACCGGGGTATCGATTGCAGCGACTCGCTTGATCGGACCATCCAGACGATCGATGCACTCCTCTGCTAACATTGCCGCAATTTCAGCCCCGTAGCCGCCGCATTTCCTCCCCTCTTCGACAATGACGACTCTTCCGGTCTTCTTGACCGAGCCGAAGATGGTCTCCTTATCCAGAGGCTTGAGGGTCCGAAGGTCGATCACCTCGGCTTGAATTCCCTCTTTCTCCAGCAGTCCGGCCGCCTTCATCGACTGGTGAGTGGTCCAGGAAGTTCCAAGGATCGTGACATCCTTCCCGTCCCTCCACACCGAGGCCTTTCCAATCGGGACGGTATACTCCTCTTCAGGGACCTCCCCTTTCATCGCCAGGATCTTTCTGTGCTCAAAAAAGAGGACAGGGTTGTTGTCATCGATAGCACTTTTCAACAATCCCTTGGCATCATGGGGTGTCGAAGGACAGACAACCTTGAGACCCGGTGGGTTCAAGAATGAGGCTTCGAGCGACTGGGAATGGGAGTAAGCTCCTGAGCCGCGGCTTCCATACAACACTTCCAGGACGAGAGGAATGCTGAGCTGCCCTCCGGTGATATAATGCCAGGAGGCTGCCTGTGTCGCTACCTGATCCATGGCCAGGTAAAGGTACTCGGAGAACATGATCTCGGCCACAGGCCGCATCCCTGTCATCGCGGCTCCAATGGCGGCTCCGACGAAAGCGGATTCGCAGATCGGTGTATCGATGATCCGCTTATCTCCGAATTCGTCCCAGAGAAATTTGGTCGTTCCAAAGATGCTCGCCTTCACATCTTCCCCGAGAATGATGACGCGTTCATCGCGTCTCATGGCCTGTCGGTATCCTTCTCGTACCGCCTCTATGAATGTCAATTCTCTTGCCATCTTAAGCTACCTCCATTTCAAAACCCCAGTTTTCAGTGTTACGTGTCGAGTGTTGAGTGCTAAAAGGCGGAACCTAAACCTTCATTTCGCTTTGTCGCCTCAAACCTTTAACCTCAAGCCTCAGACATTTCTCAGGCATATACTCCGGTAAGGGCATCTTCCGGATCGGGGAAGGGACTCTCCTCCATGAATCGGATCGCTTCCTCGATCTCTTTTTGCGCGTCGCTGTAAACCTTCTGATCCATCTCTTCGGTCAGGACCTTCGCCTCCAGCAGGACGGCTTTGCACTTTTTTATCGGATCTTTTTGTTTCCACCGGTCCACCTCTTCCTTTGTCCGATAGACGCACGGGTCTCCGGTATGGTGAGGTGCAATCCGAAAGGTATTGAATTCGATCAGGGTCGGGCCTCCCCCGCTTCGTGCACGCTCGATGGCCTCTGCCATGGCTTCGCAGACGGCGACGAGGTCGTTTCCATCTTCCACAATCTTCCAGGGGACTCCGTATCCTTCGGCTCTGGGAGCGATATGCTCCGTGGACGTCGACTCCCGGTAGGGATGGTACTCGGTAAAACGGTTATTGGCGACCGCGAAGATCACCGGCAGCTTCCAGAGAGACATCATATTCATCGAGGGATGAAAATCTGCCTGCTCGGCTGTTCCCTCTCCGAAATAATTCACAGCCACCTGGTCTGTCCCTCTCGCCCGGATTGAAAGCCCAACCCCGACAGCGTGAGAAAAGTCTGAACCCAAGCTGCCAACGAGCCCGAGGATCCCATTTTTGACATCGCAGAGATGAAGTCCCCCTTTTCCCTTTGTCAGGCTTGTCGCACGGCCTCCGTATTCAGCGAAAATGCTTTTAAGAGTCATCCCCTTGGCCAGATACTCCGGCATCCCTCGATGAGTTCCAAAAAGGTAATCATCTTTTCTAAGCAGCCCGGCCGCACCGACTCCCGCTGCCTCCTGCCCAAGGCTCATATGCGTGTAGACAGGGACTCTTTGCTGGTGAAACAGGGCTTCATGCTTTTCTTCTGCGAGGCGGGTCAGGATCATGATCTTGTACAGATCGAAAATCTTTTCCAGCGAAACTTTCATACGTCTCCTCCTAATCGTAAACAATTGTAGGGTGCGTTCCCCGAACGCACCAGTTAACAGCGTGATCGGGGATCACGCCCTACACATGATAAACAATTTGCCTCAGCACTTTGCAATTTGCATTTTTCATTTTGCAATTTGCATTTTTCAATGATGTCTATCATCTACTCCGATTCAGGTGTCATCACCTTGATCTTTAATTCCGGATCAAGTTTACGTATGATCTTTGCTCCTTCGTGGGCCAGGATCGTAAAATCGATGGTGGCGAGGACCGGACTTCCGCCCGGAAGCTTCTGGCCATCAGGCATCATCGTTCCCTCCCTGTAGAAATGGCCGCCCCAAACCCTTCCATCCTTGTCCATTACCGTACCATGGAAATGGTAGAAGATCTCTCCATCATCATCTCGTACCATTGGCCCCTGCATAGAAAGGAATTCAAGGGGACCCTCTAAGATCGTCGGTGCATCGTAGCCCACTCCCATTAGCCCTCCGGGTTTCGGCTTGATATAGATAAAGCTCGTCTGCTTGAGGCTTCCCACGCAAGAGACGAGATTTCCGGACTTAAACCCGGACCGCCGAAAGGCTTCCTCGATTCCCTGAATAAAGTCGTGCCCCGGAAGGACACGACCGATCAAAAACTTCCCGCTCTCTCCAATCGCATAGACGACGTTTTCCATAGTTCTCCTCCATTGGGCAAACAGCCGCTTGCCCCTATTCTTTTCAATATGGAATCAGCCTTTTTGCCCCGATGGGGCAGAAGGCTTTTGATTTGACGGACTCTCGTCAAATCAAAAAAAACTTCTCTTTTCTCCGTGCCCTCTGTGCCTCTGTGGTGAACCCTTCTTTTATGGCATTTTCTTTAACGCCTCTTTTCTCGTTCGGACATAGGTATCCCAATCCTGGAGGCCGAGGGCTATCCCTCCATCAACGTCTATTGTCGAGCCTGTGATCATCCGCGCCCTCTTCGATGCAAGGAAGATGACGGCATCCGCGATGTCCTCTGGCTTCACAAGATCTCTCATCGGCGTCCGGCTTTTGACCGATTCTCTCATCTCTGGAGAGGAGTGTGCCTCAACGAGGGGCGTCATGGTAACACCAGGGCAGATCGCATTGACATTGATTCCGTGGGGTCCGAGTTCAAAGGCAAGATGCCTTGTAAATCCCAGGACTGCAGCCTTGGAAGCTGTGTAGTCTGCTCCTCCGTGGTAGCTCATGGTCTTTGCAGCTAAAGAGGCGATATTGACGATCTTGCCTCCACCTCTACTCTTCATCGTGGGGATCACGGCCCTTGAGCAGTTGAAGACTCCCCCCAGGTTGATGTTGAGAATCCGGTCCCATTCGGACTTATCCATATCTTCGACCATCATGGGGCGGCCCGTCCCGGCATTATTGACGAGGATATCAATCCCACCCCACTCCGCCACAGCCCGGGCCACCATGGCCTCCACTTCTCTCTCAATCGCCACATTGGCCTGGATGGCCATTGCCCTTGGACCAATTGCTCTAACCTCTTTAGCTGTACGTTCAGCCAGATCGAGATTGAGATCATTGACAACTACATCAGCTCCTTCTCCAGCCAGGGCAAGCGCGGTCGCCTTCCCAATTCCCTGTCCTCCGCCGGTAACAAGTGCGATCTTTCCTTGAAATTCCATGTTTGTAACTCCTCGTCCCTCGAATGAACTGCATGTAACTCATGACTTCAGCCCTGAAGGGCTGAGTTACGCACCTCCGAGAAGCGGCCTGGATACCCGCTCTAAGAATTGCTGCCCGCTTTCATCCTCCTCTCGATATCCTCCGGGTAATTCCCAAAACCTAAGAGTTGTCCTCCGTCCACATCGAGGACATGACCGGTCATCATGCTGGACCGTTCACTTACAAGAAAAAGCACGGCCTCTGCCTGATCCTCGGGCCTACACCATCGCCCCAGCGGAATGTTTACCGCCACCTTCTCCTTCACCTCTTGTGGGGCCTTTTCATCCACTAATGGCGTAAGGGTCGCACCCGGGCAAACCACGTTAACGTTGATCCTATGGACGGCCAACTCATAAGCGAGATGATGACTCAGCCCAACAACCCCGTACTTAGATGCGGTATAGTCGGCGCCGCCCAGGAAACTCATCCTCCGGGCTGCCAGAGAAGCGATGTTGACAATCTTTCCTCTTCCTTTTCCAATCATGATCGGAACAACTGCCTGGCAGCAGAGGAAGACTCCTTTCAAATTGATCGCCATCACCTGGTCCCATGATTCTTCCGGCATATCCTTCACCAGGCGGGAGCAACCGCCAATCCCCGCGTTATTCACCAGGATGTCAATGGTTCCAAATTCCTTAACGGCCTCTTTCACCATTGATTCAACTTGGCTTCTACTCGAAACATCGGCTTTCATGGGGAGCGCTTTTCTCCCCATGCTGATAATCTTCTGTGAAACCTTCCTGGCATCATCGAGGTTGATATCATTGACCACAACATGGGCTCCCTCACGGGCAAACGTAAGGGCAATTGCCTCTCCAATACCTCTCCCAGCTCCCGTCACAACTGCAATTTGATCTTTGAGCTCCATGTTTAAACCCTTTCAATCTCCTCTTCATTGCTGACTGCTAATTTTGCATTGTTCATTTCCATTGACGCTTCTATTTTCCCAGTAACAAATTGGGAAGCCACAAAACCACTTGGGGAACGAAGGTCGCTGTCGCAAGAGCCAGTATCAAGGCAAAGATAAAAATCCAGGATTCCCTGATTACCTTCGCAAAATTAGCGTTCGCGATGGTCGTCGTAAGGTAGGCCAAAAAGCAGACCGGCGGTGTGATCAGGCCAATCATCAGGTTCAAGATGATCACCACACCGAAATGGACCGGATCGATTCCCACTTTCGTAATCAGAGGCATCAGCATCGGCACGACGACGACCAATCCGGTATTCGGATCAAGCAGACACCCCCAGATAAGGAAGAAGATATTAAGAATTCCCAGGACCACCCATTTGTTCGTCGAAATGGAAGCAAAAAAATTGTAAAGGATCTCCCCTGCTCCCATAGAAGCGATCAGCCAACTGAAGACACCGCTGGAGGCAAGGATAATCATGATATAGGACGAACTGATCATCGATTCTTTAAAGATCCTTGGAATATCTTTCCACTTGAGTTCCCGGTATATAAAAAGACCAACCACAAGAGCATAGAAAACGGCGACCACTCCAGCCTCAGTGGGCGTTACCACTCCCAGTACGATCCCGAAGATGATGATCAATGGCATGACCAGGGCAAAGGAGGAGCCCAGGAATGTCCAGATGATCTCCCGAAACGTCGCTCTCTTCCTGGAGGGAAAGTTCCTCTTCTTGCTGATGAAATAGGAAGTGACAATGAGATAAAGACCCATAATGGTACCCGGGATAGCTCCACCCAGGAAAAGCCTTCCAATGGAAACGTTGACGAGAATACCGTAGATGACCATTGGAATGCTGGGAGGAATAATGGGTCCGATCGTTGCCGCTGCAGCCACCACGGCCGCCGAGTATTCCGCGGAATATCCATCCTTCTTCATCGCAGGGATTAGAACCGAACCCGTAGCCGAAGCATCTGCAATGGCTGACCCGGAAACTCCTGCCATAATCATGTTAGCAATAATAGCTACATGGGACAGCCCTCCCTTGATATGACCGACGAGAGATGCCGCAAATTCGACCAGCCTTTTTGTAATCCCTCCCGTGTTCATGAGGTCGCCCGCCAGGAAGAAAAAAGGTATCGCAAGAAACCCAAAGGAGTCGAGCATGCCGACCATATTGTTGGGAATGACAAGAAGTGGGACTTTATGGTGAAAGATCAGAATATAGATAACAGATGAAAATCCCATGCTCAGGAAAATGGGCGCCCCGAGGAAACAGAAAGTCAGGAAGGGTATGAGGATGATGAGAAGGGGAAGGATTTCCATCTACTCTTTCCCCCTTTCCTTCGAATGAATGAATAGACCCTTAAGGTCTTGAACCAGGATAGGGATAAAAAGAAAGAACATTAGAGCTGCTCCTACTGGAGCCGCCGCGAATACCCATCCTCTCGGAATGGGCATGGAAATCAGGTCCATCCCTTCGACTGACTGAATGACTTCGATCCCTTTTATACCCAGGATAATCAACAGGAAAATCGTAAAAAGGTCGATGAAAACGACAAGGACTCTCTGTTTTTCAGCCGAAAGCAGGTCGCTGACGAGGGTAATCCTCAGATGAGCCTTTCGATGGATCCCGATGGCGGCACAAAGCCAGACGGCCCAGATCATGAGGAGAATATCGAGCTCATGAGCCCAGACCAGGGAGTGTCTCAGGACATAGCGAGTGAAGACCTGAGACAGTGCCGTGGCCGCAATAACGAGGAAAAGGGCTCCCACGATGTATTCAAGAATCTTAGAGACAACGCCAGTGATCTTTTTCATGGTTGCTCAAGGGTGAAGGGTCTTAGTCTATCGGTAAGGGTAAAGAAGCCGGTTTGGTCCACAGGTTAAGTCGTTCGTGTTTAAATCTTCAGCCTTAGCCTATTGGCCTAACCGAGACCGGCTTCCTGACCCTAATCAGAACCTACTTGACCGCCTGGAACTTATCGAAGAGGCCTTTCTCCCAGAGGTCTCCTTCGAACTTCTTATTCGCCTCGGCGGCAATTTTCTTAAAGGGACCCAGATCTGGATAAATGATCTCCATGCCATTCTTCTTCAGGATATCAATCGACTCCTCCACCGAATCATTGGTCCACTTCGTGGCCCATTTCTCCGTTTCCACGGCCGCCTCTTCAAAGGCTTTCTTTTGCTCCGGCTTGAGATTGTTCCAGTGGTCCATGGCCATGAGAACGAGCAACCCGCTCCGGACGTAATCGACCACGATGACGTACTTCTGGACTTCGTAATACTTGGCCTGAGCGACGGAATCGAACCCATTATCCTGGCCTTCGACCACACCTTGCTTCAAGGAGGTATAAAGTTCGGAGGCGGCGAGTGGGGTAGGCGCGGCCCCCCAGGCCTTCATCACATCCATGATAATCTTGATTTCCGGAACCCGGATCTTTAATCCCTTGAGCTCCTCCAGCTTCGTTATCCGCCTGTTGGTGGTGGTGATCTGCCGCGGAGCGCGATCGCTTACGTAACCGACGTACTTGAACCCCCCCTCTTTTTCTACCTTCTCGACCATCTCTTTATAGACCGGAGAGGTCAGCGTTTTCCTGAAGTGTTCCTGGTCCCGAAAAGCGTAAGGAGCAAACATGATATTAAAGTCCTTGCCCCCTTTCGCGATGGAGAGAGAGGCAAGGTCGCAAAGGATCATGTCTACCTGACCGGTTTTGATGCCGGCAATGATCTGAGGAAGGCTGCCCAACTGTCCTCCACCGAACCATTTGATCTGGAACTGGTTATTCGTTTTTTGTGCGACGATCTGCCCGTATTTCTCTGCAACGGGCCCCCAAACCGGCGGCGGCGCCACAAAAGCCATCTTCCAGACCGTCTGGGCCTGAACCTGCCCTCCAAACAGAGCGGACAACATGAAAACCGCGCCAACCCATAAGCTTAATCTTCTCATTTCAACTTCCTCCTTCCTGAAGATTTTAGTTTCTCATTATCACACAAATTGAAAACTTTCGGCAGGGTTTCCTCTCCTCTCCCGTCCCTTTACTTGAAGAAAAGATTCGGCAACCATAACACGATCGACGGCATAAAAGTGCAAATGATTAACACAACAATCAGGGCGATCAGGAACGGAAAGAGTTCCTTCACGACCTCTTCGAATTTTGCCTGAGCCAACGAAGTCGATAGGTAAAGAACCAGTCCGACAGGAGGAGTGACCAACCCGATCATGAGGTTCAATACGACGACCAGTCCGAAGTGCGTCAGATCAATTCCCACTTGCCTAGCCAGAGGAACCAGGATCGGAACGACGATCAGCATTGCGGTAATCGGGTCTAAGAAACAACCCCATAACAGAAAGAAGAGGTTGATCACGACCAGGAGGACCCATTTATTTGTCGAAATGGACAAGAACAGCTTGACCAACACCGCGCCCAATCCCATGTTGGCGATAATCCAGCAGAAGAGTCCGGTCGTTGCAATGATGATCAAAATCGTCGCGGTATTGGCCATCGTCTGGGCGAAAAGCCGGGGAAGATCCCGGAGATGGATCTTTCGGTAGATGAAGAATCCCACCAAAAACCCGTACATGACGGCAACCGCCCCGGCCTCTGTGGGAGTAACGATACCGCTGATGATCCCGCCCAGGATGATGCCTGGCATGAGAAGGGCCGGCCCGGCATCAACAACCGCGCCCAGAAAGCGCTTTAGACTTGCCCGTTCACTGGCCGGATAACCCCGGCGATAGCTGATAATGAAGGAAACAACGAGGAGGTAAATACCCATCATGACCCCCGGGACCGCCCCGGCTAAGAAGAGCTTTCCAATGGAGACTTGAGCGAGGAGGCCATAGACCACCATCGGGATGCTCGGCGGAATAATCGGGCCGATGGTCGCTGCGGCCGCAGTCAAGGCAGCCACATAAGGAGCCTGATAGCCGTTCTTCTTCATAATGGGAATGAGGACCGAACCAATCGCCGAGGCATCGGCCACGGCAGAGCCTGAAACCCCCGCGAAAATCATCGACGAAATGATGGTAACGTGAGAAAGCCCTCCCCGGATGTGTCCAATGATGGCTTCAGAGAGCCTGACCAGATTGGCCGTGATGTCGCCCGCGTTCATCAGATCGCCCGCCAGAAAGTAGAAAGGAAGCGCCAAGAAATCATAGCTGGAAAGACCCCTGACATAGGACTGGGCCAGAATCATGATGGGGACATCGAAGGCAAAGACGAAGATAACGCATGCCACTCCCATGGAAAGAAAGATAGGAAGCCCTAACCCCATGAAGATAAACATCGGCAGAAGGAGCACGCCGAGTTGTATGAACTCCACTGTCTACAGTACCTCCTTCGGAAGCCCCCGGAGTTCCCGCCAGCCTTTCCTGATCGACCGAATACAGTAATAGATCAAAAGAAGGCAGCCTACGGGGACGCTCCAGTACATGGTATTCATCGGAATGAACGGGAGACTTCCAAGGGTCATGTTCGCCATCGCATCGATCGCAAATCGGCTCGAATAGGTGATGACCACCAGGAACAGCACCGACAAACCATTTAAGGCCGTCTGAAGACCGAACCGCGCTGCTGGCTTGAGCCGTTCCTCCAAAAAAACGACCTTAAGATGCAGATTATCTTTTACTCCTACGCAAGCTCCAAGCCACGCGGCCCAGAGCAAAATGACGATGCTTAATTCCTCTGCCCAGGTAAACGAAGAAACGAAGACATACCTGGCAATGACCTGGGCAAAGCAGATCAATACGACCCCGGCCAACAAGGCTCCAAGAAGATAGAAGAGGATTCGGTCTATAACGGCATCGATTCGATCCATAAGGTCTTCCCGGCCTCTACTTGAGCGCCCTTATTTTTTCATAGAGCCCTTTTTCCCAGGCTTTGCCGTCGCTCCTCGGGACTGCTTTCTCCGCCGACTCCTTGAACGGCTTCAGATCCGGCTTCAGGACGATCATCCCCTTCTCCTGGATTTCCTTCTCCGCCAGAGCTACTACTTCTTCTGCGTACTTATTCATATAAGGAACGGTCTCCTCGGCCGATTTGATCATCGCCTTTTTCACGTCCTCAGGCAGGGAATCCCACTTCTTCTGGTTTATCCAGGCTCCATGACCCGAGCGGATATAGTCGATGGCGACGAAATATTTCTGAACCTCGTAAAGCTTTGCATCTCTGGCATACGAGATATCGTTTTCCTGTCCTTCGACGAGCCCCGATTTCAGGCTCATGTACATTTCGCTCGGTGCCACAGGCGTCGGGGTTGCGCCCCATTCTTTCCATGTCTCAACAGCAGGAGGCAGCATGGCTGTCCGGATTTTCAGCCCTTTCAAATCAGCCGGAGACATCACCCTCCTGTTGGTCGTGGTCAGTGCCCGGGGAGGACGGTCTCCTAAATAGCCGATGAACTTCATGTTCCCGGCACTCTCGACCTTTGCCATCATGGAACGGAATAAGTCAGACTGCACGAACTTCCGGTAGTGTTCCTGGGATTCAAAAATATAGGGTGTGATGGCAATCGTAAAGTTCTTCGGTTCCGGTTCTATGATCAGGCAGAGGACGGGTTCGGTCATGAAAATGTCAATCGCACCGCTCTTCACCTGCCCCCAGTGCTGGGGGATGTCTCCGAATTGGGAGTTTCCGAAAATTTTGATCTCCGCCTTTCCCCCCGTGTTGGCAGCAAAACGCTCAGCCAGCTTGATCGAAACGACGTCATAGATCGTTGTGGGGCCACCGGTGTGACCGAGCTTCAGGGTGATCGGCGCTGCAGCAATAGCCATGGGAAAAGCTAAGATGCAAAGCAAACACAGAATCGGCCTCGCCCATCGGATACTCGTCTTTCTCATCATGATATCGCTCCTCCTTTTTTCATTTTCTTTCCAACACCCTTTTCCCCGCTCACTCACGATTGAGGGGATTGAGAAGTTTGTGGTTCAGGGCCGGATCAAGAATGGGCCTGATTTCAAGATCGACGAACTCCTGTATCGCCAGGTCTAAGGTGGCCATGACGGGCGCTGATCCTGGCTGAAGGTTACCGCAGCGCATGTTACCCTCCTTATCCATGATAAGGGCGTGGAAATGAAGAAAAACATTGCCGTCTTCCTCCGTCCCAAATATCCCCCAACCATAACCTAAATCCACCGGCCCCTGCATGGTGTAGGATACAATTAATTCTTCCGTAGGCACTGTTAAATCAGTCGTCCGGGCCCAAATCACCCTGGCCGAATTTAACGAACCTATAGCAGACACCGTCCCGGACTGGAAACCATATTCTCTAATAAGCTCAATAATGGTATTAAAGGCGTCTTCGCCAGGCTTGATCCGGGCTGCCGCGACGCGTCCAGGTCTCCCAATGGCACTAATCCACTTTTTTTCTCTCATGACAAATCTCCTTCTCAATGATTAAGGGCTTTCGCTGCCGCCTCTCATTCCAGTATCCTCCGTATGTCTACTTGAAGAAAAGATTCGGCAGCCACAATACGAATGCAGGCACATAGGTGGAAATGGCCAATACCAACAAAAGGGCAATCAAAAAGGGAATCAGCTCCTTGATGACTTCCTCTAACTTTGCCTGGGCCATCGATGTGCATAGATACAAGAGCATTCCTACCGGAGGAGTGAGAAGGCCGATCATCAGGTTCAGCACCACGACCAGACCAAAATGGACCAGGTCGACGCCCACTTGATGAACCAGGGGAATTAAGATCGGGACGATGATGACCAGGGCTGTTACCGGATCGAAAAAGCAACCCCACAGCAAAAAGAAAATATTAATAATACCCAAAATCACCCATTTGTTGTGAGAAACGGAGAGAAACAACTTAACCAGGGCGTCACCCAGCCCCATGTTCGCGATGATCCAACAAAAAAGGCCAGTGGTAGCAATGATAATCAGGATCGTTGCGGAGTTGGCCATTGTATGGCCAAGGACTTTGGGTAGATCTTTAATCTTAAGCTCCTTGTAGACAAAACAGCCGATGATAAATCCGTAGACCACGGCGACCACTCCCGCCTCGGTTGGCGTGACAACACCGGTGAGGATACCACCTAAGATGATACCCGGCATGATGACCGCGGGGAAAGCACTCACACCTGCTCGCAATATCTGTCCCAGGGTGGCCCGCTTGGTTGCCGGATAATTCCTCCTGCGGCTGAGAATGTAAGAGACGATCAATAAGTAGACTCCCATCAGAATCCCGGGAGCAGCCCCCGCCAAAAATAGCTTCCCGATGGAAAGCTGCGCAATCAAACCGTATACTACCATCGGGATGCTGGGAGGAATGATGGGGCCCATTGTGGCTGCGGCTGCATTGACAGCGGCTGTATAGGCAGGCGGGAAACCATTTTCCTTCATGGAAGTGATCATGACAGAGCCAATGGCTGAAGCGTCAACCACGGCCGACCCGGAGACTCCGGAAAAGATCATATCTCCGACAATCGTGACATGTGACAAGCCGCCTTTGACGTGCCCGATGAGACTCTGGCAGAATTTCACCAGCCTCTGGGTGATACCTCCGCCGCTCATCAAGTCGCCAGCCAGAAAATAGAACGGCAGTGCCAGGAAATCGTAGCTCGCCAATCCGCTGACATACGACTTGGCCAGGATCATGGTCGGCAGATCAAAGGCAAGGACAAAAATGAAACAGGCTATCCCCATCGCGAGGAAAATGGGCACACCCAGAAACATGAAAATCAACATGGGACCCATCAGGGTGCCGAGCTGAACAAATTCCATGGATCACCCCTCCTTCCGTGGCTGTATTCGGAGATTTTCCCACCCGGAAAAAATGACCCGCAGAAAATAATAGATCATCAGGAAACAACCAACGGGGACACTGATGTACATGACATTCATCGGAACACTGGGCAGGCTGAAAAGGGTCATATTGGCCATTCCAGCGATAATGGTTTTACTGGTAATGCCAACAACCACAAGGAAAACAATGGCGAGCGTGTTAAGCGCGAGCTCGAGTGCCCACCTGGTTCTTGGCTTAAGCTTTTCTACAATAATGAGGATTCGCAGATGGGTTCCTTGCTTCACAGAGAGTGCGGCGCCCCCCCATGTTGCCCATACCATGAGGACGATGCTCACCTCCTCTGCCCAGGAGAATGAGGCACTAAATACGTACCGGGCTACTACCTGAACAAAACAGATACCCACCAGCCCGGCCAGAGCAGCCGCCAGGAGATAAAAAACCACTCCGTCGATGATCGAATTCACCCTTCTCATACATCCTCCGGATTACTTTATGGTTTTTATTTTAGCGTAGAGCCCCTGCTCCCAGAGCTTGCCGTCATTCTTCTGGACCTCTTTCGCCGCCAGTTCTTTCCAAGGTTTGAGGTCAGGCCGAATGATCTTCATCCCTGCCTCTACCAGCCCCTTTTCCGCGTCAGCCATCTGCTGAGCCGTAAACTTATTGACGTACGCTTCCGTTTCCTCACCCGATTTCAAAAAGGCCGCTTGCACTTCCTTCGGAAGAGACTCCCACTTCTTGGCATTGATCCAGCATCCCATTCCGGAACGATTGTAATCAATGGCCACGAAGTATTTCTGAACCTCGTAATACTTTGCAGCGAACGTCATCGTCATATCCTGGTCCATGCCTTCCACCATTCCGGATTTCAGGCTCATGTAGAGATCTTTTGCGGAAACCGGGGTTGGCGTCGCCCCCCAGGCCTTGTAGGTATCCACAAAGATCGGAAGCTCGGGCACCCGCACCTTGAGCCCCCTGATGTCGCCTGGCGTCATGACGCTCTTATTGGTGGTAGTAAACCCCCTGGGGGTGCGGTCCCCCAAATAATTCACGAATTTCACATTCCCGGCTTTCTCAACCCTGGCCATCATGGTGCGGAAAAAATCGGAGTGGACGAATTTTTGGTAGTGCTCCTGCGAATCGAAAGTATACGGAGCCAGCATGACGTTGAAATTCTTGGGTTCGGGTTCAACCATGGAAGCCGCTGAAACGTCCTGCACGAAAACATCTATGGCCCCGGTCTTGACCTGGGCCCAGTGCTCCTGTAGCCCCCCGAACTGCGAATTCCCGAAAACCTTGATCTCCACCTTTCCCCCAGTATTGGCCGCAACTCGTTCTGCAAATTTCGTCGCGGCGACATCGTGCGTGGTCGGGCCCGGGGCGCAACGTGGCCCAGCTTGAAACTAATCTCCGCAGCCAGGCTAACCATTGGGAGCATGACTACCCATAGTATGCCAATCATAATACTCGCCGATTTGAAAAGAACTCTCCTCTGCATATTCCACCTCCTCAAGAATTTTATTACGGCGAGGGATAGACGAACCTCAGCCGGATCAGTGTTGTCCGAACACTACCGCGCCCTTGATGAAACCCTCCCGAGGATGCGCTGTCTCTTCTAAAGCCCCGGGTAACTCCTCCAGCGTATAAATGAAATTGTTGATCTTCTCGATAGCGTACTTGCGAGAATTGATGATCCGCATGGCATCCTCGACATTGCCAGCCTGGGCGTGATCGGCAAGAATGGTTACGCCTTTTGCTACCAGGGGATCAAACTTTATGGGTGTCTCTTTGCCGCCGGAGAGACCGATGGTGACGACTCGACCAGTGGGCTTGACAAGGTCGAGAGCGGTCTGGATGGCCGAGGGGACTCCGGAAGTCTCCACCACTACATCCGGAGGTCCTTCGAGCAACTCGGGAATCACCTTCAACGGGTTGTCCTGTTCAATATTGACTGTGAAGTCCACCCCGAATTCCCTGGCTAACTCAAACCGGGCCTGATCCCTGGTCAAGCCCATCATGGCGATTGGGCCAACGCCGCACTCCTTAGCCGCGATCAGGGTCGCTAATCCCTGAGACCCTGCGCCGCTGATGACAAGGTTCTCGCCAAAGGTCATCTGACCCAGGGTCTTCACCCACCGAACCCCATTGCCAATGACTGAACTGAGACAGGCTGCCAGGTCTGGCACTCCCGCGGCGACCTTGTGAGGAAGGGAATGCGGCAGTAGGTACATATATTCCGAATATCCCCCGAAGAGAAACGGCGGCCGGTCCGCCGTTAAGGTCAAGCCGTAAACCCTGAGGGGTCGGCATTTGTGGTAGTGATGCTCTGTTCGACACCATTTGCAGTGACCGCACGGAACCATTGGCTCCACGGTGATCCTGTCACCCGTCTTGAGGCCGTATCGCGCAGCCGCTTCCCCGCCAATCTCGTCGACCTGACCTACCAGCTCATGGCCCATGATGACAGGAAACGCGACATAGGGCGTCTTGCCCCACAGGATTTTCGGATCTGAGGCACAGACAGATGTTACACCCAGTTTCAAAAGGATTTGGTCTTCCTGGGGTGGTACAATCTCAAATTGTTTGAGTTCCATCCTCCCGGGCTCAACCGCAACCATAGCCTTGGCTCTCATAGTCCACCCTCCTCACATCCTTCTCGCGCAATCTGCCCTACTTCAAGGCCTTCACCTTCTCATAGAGCCCCTTTTCCCAGACCTTGCCATCATTCTTGGGAACTTCTTTTTCCGAGACCTCCTTCCAGGTCTTAAGGTCCGGATGGACGACTTCTAATCCCGCCTTGGTAAGGGACTTCTCTGCTGAAAGCAGGTCCTGAGCAGTAAACTCGTTAAGAAAGGAGGCTGCTTCTTCGGTTGATTTCAGGAAAGCCGCCTGAACGTCCTGGGGGAGAGACTCCCACTTCTTGGCATTGATCCAGCAGCCCATCCCGGAACGCATATAGTTAATCGCCATGTAATATTTCTGGATCTCGTAGTACTTCGTGGAATAAAGCATCGTCATCTCAAAATCCAATCCCTCGACCATCCCGGATTTCAGAGCCGTATAGAGGTCCTTGGCTGCCACAGGTGTCGGGTTAGCGCCCCACGCCTTGTAGGCCGCCACAAATTGAGGCACTTCCGGAACCCTGAGCTTTAACCCCTTGATATCGTCCGGCATCGTTACTCGCTTGTTTGTCGTGGAAAAACCTCGAGGGGTTCTGTCGCCCAGGTAGCCTGTGAACTTTACGTTTCCGGCCTTTTCGACCTTGGACATCATCGACTTGGACAGATCGGCGCTGAAGAATTTATGGACATGTTCCTGTGACTCGAAAAGATACGGAGACAGCATGATGAGGAAGTTCTTCGGTTCAGCCTCAACGATGAAACCCGACGAAACATCTTCCACGAAGAGGTCAATCGCTCCGGTTTTGATCTGCGCCCAGTGCTCGGGGATATTGCCGAACTGGGAATTGCCAAAAACTTTAACCTCGACCTTACCCCCGGTATTCGCCGCAACTCTTTCGGCCAATTTTCTCGAGGCAACATCATGAGTGGTTTGCCCGGTAGGAGCGACGTGCCCGAGTTTAAGAGTGATGTCCGCAGCAAGCCCCATCGTAGATGACGCAACCCAAGCCAGGGTAAAGATCATCAATCCCATCCATCTGAAAGAAGTCCCTCTTTTCATAAAAGATACCTCCAATAAGAAGACTATGTTGAGAAGAGTAAGTTAATACTTCCATCGCTTACAAGAGCTTCTTTGCCGCTTCCTTAACTGTCATCCCCACATTCACTCCCAATCTCGCAGCTAAATCGTTCGTTGCAGAGATAAACCCCGCCTCCCAGGCATCCCTTGCGTTCCCGATCATGGCAGTCATACAACCTACTGCGGCAGCAGGAATACCCGCCTGGTTGTAGACAGGCAGCCCGGAAATTCCTTCGTTGTCTTTTCCCTTGCCAGCGTCGTTCAAGATAATCCCCTTGAGCCCCAAATTCTTCGCAAACTCGAAAGTGGTAGAAGAACCGTGGGACCCGCTTACAACCACGCTTCCGTGGTGGCCGTCGTTTAGAAAACTAATGGAATCCGCCAAAATGATCCGGCCAGCTTCGCTTTCGTGGATTACCTCGATGATATAGAGCTGCCGTGCCGACTTCTTTGCCATTAGCATATTATGGCAGGCCTCGGTGACCACCGCTCCAACCCTGACACCCGCTGCCATGGCCTTGTCGTTGACGGCGGAAAGAACGCCTGAGGAGTAACTGTCTTGACCATCGCCGATTCGGGCGCTCATACAATCAACCGTCGCTCCAAGAATACCCATGGCTTCAAGGATGGGTAGTCCGAAAATCCCCGCATTGTTTTTCCCTTTGCCAGCATCGTTCAGAATGACGCCGAAAGGAAGAAATCGGGCGACATGACGAGCTGTTGATTCAGCTCCATGTGACCCGATCACCACGATCTGGCCCGTTTCATCGGGGCCCATCTGGGCAGCGGTATCCATGGTGATGACCTTTCCCCATTCCGCTTCCTGGACAACTTTCTTTTCCCTTCCCATCCTGGATCCTACGTCCTTCAGTACAGTTGTTTCGTAGGGGCGGCGGCCTCGCCGACCAGCTTGGCAGGCGAGGACGCCTGCCCTACGTTTAATCTCAGACTACAGAAGATCGACAATAAATATTTCATCCCGCGCTCAGTAGCAGCCCCCCATCGACAGCAAGAACTTGGCCAGTGATGTACTTTGCCTCATCGGAGACGAAAAAGAGGGAGGCATAAGCAATATCCCATGGTTCTCCCATATGCTTCGCGGGAACCCTCTCATTCCGATCCTTTCTCATTCTTTCAATGTCGCCGCCATATAAGGGCAGAATCTCTTTGTAGATCGGTGGGGAATCGATCATTCCAGGCATGATGCAATTGACCCGGATCCCTTTGTCTGCAAATTCATAGGCCAGGCAGCGCGTAAACGTATTGATCCCTGCCTTCGAAATGGTATAGATGAATAGCTTCGGATAGGCATGGAGCACAGCCCCTACGGACGAAATGTTCAAAATGGAGCCGCTCCTTTGTTTTAACATCTGTGGCAGGACGGCCCTGCAGGTATGAAACAGGCCTTTCAAGTTCACGTTCAATACGAGGTCCCAGTCTTCCTCATCGGCCTCTAATATTCCACATGCCTTGCGTGGACCGATTCCAACGTTGTTGTGGAGAATATCGATCCGCCCATAGATCTTAAGGCATTCACCCGCAATGGCCTGACAATCTGGTGAATGGGAAATGTCTGCCTGAAAAACAGAACAATTCCCTCCTTCCGCCTCAATCATCCGCTTCGTTTCCTCGGCGGCGTCTAATCGAATATCCACCGCCATGATCGATGCCCCTTCCCGGGCAAACACCATGGCAGTGGCCCTCCCATTGCCGATCGGAGGCAGGTCAGGAGGGCCGGGGACAGAACCAGCTCCGGTGACGATGGCCACTTTTCCCTTAAGACGATCACTCATTGCCAACCCTCCTCTGTATCGATCCCGCCTCGACACCGGCACAAGTTCGCGGAAGTGTGACTACCCCCAATTAACCGCTCGCCCTAAAAGTGCCGATTCGGGTTCCTGGAATCAGGTGAACGTTCAAAGTTTTTGCCGGCTTCTTGCTCAGGCTCTTCCCACCGTGTGGAATTTCGCCAATAAAGTAGGCGGCATCGCCTGAGGTCAGGGCAAATTTCTTCTCTCCGAGGATCAACTCTAATTTCCCTTCAAGGACATAGATGAATTCCTGCCCGTCGTGTTTAGCTAACTGAAACTCTTCAGAAGGGCCTGCAAACTCGGTAACAATGCATGGCTCCATAAAAGGGTTCTCCATGCCTTCAGCAAGAAGTTCCAATCCATAAGTGATCTTTCCCTTGGCCCCTCTCCTCGCATGGGAGATTCTCCGGGTTCCCCGGCGAGTGATCACATAACCCCTTTCTTGCTCTTTCTTAAAAAAATACGTGAGGTCCACTTTCAGGAAATCGGAGATCAACTGCAGGGTAGGAATGGAGGGCATGACGAGGCCATTTTCGATGCGGGAGAAGAGAGGTGGGGAAAGATTCGTCGCCTCGGCAAGTTGTTTCATGCTGAGCCCCATCGTCTTCCGGAGCTCTTTGAACCGGGTGCCAATCCTTCTCGCCAGATCGTCTTTGTTTTCCCGGGAGTTTTGAAGAGATTTCTTGCTCATGAGGGCAGGTCAACCCCTCCCTTGCGCATTGCTAAACAATGTTTACCAGAATGCAATTAATTTGTCAACAGGAAAATTTACTATTTGTAAATTATTTTTAATAATGGTTAGCAGGGACGGGCCGAAAAATGGAGGGCCTTACAGGCTGACCCCGCATAGGGTGGGGCCGCTGGGTTCAAACCAATAGGTGAGAATCATGGTGGTGTGGAAGCGATTCTTCCCTTTTTGAAAGGGAAACCACAAGGTCGATCGTTGCGAATTCGCGGTTTTACAGACCCTATGACGACACGACGATGCAACACCGCGACCATGCGACTACACGACTGGCCTTCTTCTCTCTTCCCTTCCCTTCTTTTCGTCTACGGTCCAGAGGATCACCATACCGGCTAAGAAAAAGATCAGGACCGAAAGGATGCCGGACTGAACATTTCCGGTGATGGCGATCAGGATTCCATAGATGAGAGGGCCGAAAACGGAAGCAAATTTCCCTGACACGGTAAAAAAGCCGAAGAACTCAGCGCTGTTGGTTTCGGGCGTAAAGACCCCCTGAAGAGAACGGGAGGCAGCCTGGCTCCCGCCCAGAACCAGGGCAGCCAGGCCCCCTAAGATCCAGTATTCGGTCTTGGGATCCCAGAGGATTCCGAGCGTGAAGGCCCAGATAACGATCAGGGACCAGACCGCAAGAGAGATCATGATGGTCCTCTTATTCCCTATGGCATCGGCAAGATATCCGAATAGGAGCGACCCGAAGAAGGCAATCCCCTGGATCATCAGGAAGAAGAGGATGATCTCCCCGGTCTCCATTTTGAGGACCTCCGCTCCGAAGATCGAGGCCATGACGATCACGGTCTCGATGCCATCGTTGTAGATCAGGAAAGCGATGAGAAACTTGGTCAATTCCCGGAATGTCTTGATCCGTCCAAGGGTGTGCCGGAGCCGACGGTAACCTTCCGTGACGTAGCTCTGCTCCATTGGCGCAGGAGATCCCTGTCTTTTCTCTTTCAGGAAGAGGAACGTCGGAACGGAGAAGATCCCCCACCAGATGGCGACGGAGAGGAAACAGTCCTGAACCGTAAAATATCCCGGAGGAAGCCCCAGCCACCCCGGATACTGAAGCATGATGAGGTTGATCGCAAGAAGGGCTCCACCACCGATATACCCGAGGGCCCAACCGAGGCCGGAGATCCGGCCGATGTTCTGATCGGTGGAGATTTCAGGGAGAAAGGCATTGTAGTAGACGATGCTCCCTTCGAAACCAATGCTGGCCATTATGAAAAAGATTGCTCCACGCCAGTAGTTCCCCGGATGGACAAAATAGAGAAGACCGGTGAAGAGGATGGCAATGTAGCAGAAGAAAATGAGAAAGCGCTTCTTTGAGGCAGCGGCATCGGCCACCGCCCCCAGAAAAGGGGAGATGATCGCCGTGATCGCCGTGCTCAGTGAGACCGTGAAGGTAAAGAAGGAGGCCCCGTGGATACGGAGTCCAAGGATGAGAACCCCCTTTTCTCCTCCCGCGACGACAGTGGCGAAGTATTTATTAAAGATGACGGCGAGGATCGTTGTGGCAAAGGCCGAGTTGGCAAAATCATACATGGCCCAGCCAAAGATCTCACGCTTTTGAACAGACATGGGGTTTCTAAAAATGAAGTATGGGGAGATGGGGAGATAAGGAGATTGGGAGAAAAACAGCTAAGGACATCGCCCCATCACCCTATCCCCCCATCTCCTTATCTCTCTTGATTAGACCGTGCGGATCTCCTGGCGCATGAAGACGAGGTAACAAATCCCGAAGCAGACGAAGGTGACTGCTATGATCGAGACCAGATCAGGCCAGACGATCTTCACGCTATCCAGAAGGGGAAGAGGATTTTGAAACCGGGAAATCGAAAGCCTCTCCAGGGGACCCATTAGGATAATGGAACTCGTCGTTTTTCTCATGGGATCCAAAATTGTGGACGTAGCCTCACCGTACAGGTTCATGGGGGAGCAGAGGGAAATGGTGCGTTGGATCTCGGCATGCTTCACGATGGCCTCCGGGTTGGCCTGGGAAGCCTGACTGATCGGGGCCACGGCATCCGCCACCACTCCCGAGCCAAGGCCTATAAAAAAGGAAAAGAAGATCCACAGGGCAAGGGAGGCCAATACAGAGGTCGCCGTGCTTCGGAAGATCACTGAAAAGAGGATCGATATGCCGAGCCAGAAGGAGATATACAGGAGGCTTATGACGAGGTAGATCACGAGCCTGAATACCTCCTCCGGACCCGGAACGACCCCAATCAGCTTGAGGCCCAAGCCAGAGATGATTAGGACGATCCCCGCCAGAACTATGGCAATGGTGGTGACGCCGGCAAGGAATTTCCCGTTGATCACGGAGTCCCGGTAAATGGGCTGGGACAGAAGTTTGCTCAGCGTCCTCGATACTCGCTCACGATTGATTGCATCGAACCCAAGGACGATTCCGAAGATGGGTCCGAAAAAACCGATGAACTGGACGAAAGAAAAAAGCTTCCCGGTCGCCGTAAAGAGGAGGAGAAAGATGAGCGTCGGTTTCGCCAACCCTTTCAACTCCTCCTGAATCGATATCCCCACCATCGAGGTGATGAACACACTGACCATCACAATCACTGCGGAGATAATGAGATACCGGATACTGCTGAAGTGGTCCTCCATTTCCTTTCTGAATACGACGAAGATCCCTCCCAAATCAGGCCTCCTTAAAGTATTTCATGTAGATCTCTTGAAGTGTGTAGTGTCCCGAATCAACTCCCAGCTTCTGCTTTGCCAGTACATCGATCGGACCTGCCGCTACCAGGTTCCCCTTGATCATGATTCCGACCCGGTCGGATATCTTCTCCACCTGATCGAGTAGATGGGATGAAAAGAAGACGGTGATATTCTTTTCCCGGCTCAAGGAATGAATGAGATCGAGCATTCGGTTCGTCCCATCGGGATCGAGACCAATCGTAGGCTCATCGAGAAAAGCGACTTTGGGTTCCTTGATCAGGACCTCGGCGATTCCCAGCCGCTGCCTCATCCCTTTGGAAAAGGCCCCCACCTTCTTCTTCCGGCTTTCCTCCAACAGCTCCACGATCTCCAGAACTTCTCTGATTTTCTCTGCCGAAACCCTGTCCGGGATTCTATTCAACCTGGCGACGTAGAGGAGGTTCTGCCACGCATCCATTTCATCATAAAACCCGACATTCTCGGGAAGGTAGCCGACCTTCTCCTTCACACGAAGTGGGTCCCTTGCCGGGTCGAGACCAAACACCCTGATTTTCCCCGAGGTGGGTTCGGTGAGGCCAAGAACCATGAGGAGGGTCGTTGTCTTTCCCGCCCCGTTCGGCCCCAGAAACCCGAAAACCTCCCCTTCGCGGACCTGAAGGTTCAGATTATTAACTGCGACCTGGGAATCATATTTTTTCGTCAGCCCTTCGGCTTCGATTATGATCTGTCCTTCCACGTTAACGTCTCCCCAGCCAAATGAACAGGGCACTCAGCCCTGCGATCACAAAAAGAATAATCACTATGCCGATATAGCCCCAGGCCGTAGAGGCTTTCACCGTGACTCTCAATTCCACGGTTTTGCTTGACTTCTCCCCATCCACCATCAAACCCACCGAATAATCTCCAACGAGGGCCTGCTGAGCTGGTTTAATAGTGACTTCGATCTGTTTGATTGCGTTGGGTTCCAGGGACTCCAGCTTCTCAGGCTTGAAGGTCACCTCCCAGTTCTCAGGCTTGAAGGATGAGAAGGAAACATTCCGATTAGCAGCAGAACCCGTATTTTTCACGAAGAGCGAGACGATCGCCGGTTTTCCCGGCATGGCTTCGAGAGAGAGGATCCCCGTCGGAGTTCCTGCGTCCAGCTTATAAATCCCCGTCAGGACAACCGTCAGCTTTACCTGAGCCTTCTTTTCTCCGGAACTGACCGTTACCGTGATCGGATACTCCCCTGCCGCAGCCTCCCTGGGAGGACTGACCTGAACGGCCACAGACTGGCTCTGTGCTCCCTTGATCCGGAAGCTGGAGATCTGCTTTGCCTCGTAGGCAGGCTTGAAATTGACCTCCCACTTTTCAGGGCCAACGGCGAAAAGGTTGAACGTGCGGTCGGCTTCGCTCTTATTCTGCACGTCCAAAGAGAACTCGAAGGTCGCATCTGTCTGTCCCCTTAACACCGGATAAGAAGTGGTGATCTGGATATCGTCGGCGCTGGCAGCACGCTCCTGAACGGTTACGGCGATCGTCTGATCCGAGGTGAATTTTGCATCCGTCGTCTTTCCTTCAATATTAAAAATATAATTTCCCGGTCCCACTGACTTCTCAGGCTCAAGACTCAGAGCCAGACTTCTCGACTTTCCGTTGGGAACGAACATACCCGTAACAAGGTAACTGCCACCCTTCAGGGAGGCCTTCCAGCCCTTCGGAATGTTAGAGATTTTGACGTCGATCGTCTCATCGGCGCGGCCCTTGTTCTCCAGAGTTAGATCCATCCTGACCGATTCTCCCCTGGAAACCACCACCCCGGAATACTCCGGATAAACGGCGATGCCGCGCTCCGGTCTCAGGTCTTTCTTCTCCCTTTCATCCTGGGCAAGGACCGAGGATGAAATTAAAAATCCGAGAAGAAATACGATCAAAAAGGTGGAAAAAACAGTCCGATGCCCAAGTACTCGCCTCATACGTCTACCTCCTGGATACACCCTTGAGATTTCATTGAAAACTGCAACCTGACGAACGGGTAGGATTTTGACAAACAATTTAACCGTCCGATTCCTGATTGTCAAGTTTGTATTATCACATTATTTTCTCATTGGTTTCAAGCCTGATCCTACCCAAAAAGGGACAGGCACCAGATCGCAAATACCAAATATCGAGCAAATCCAAAAAAGAGGAAATTAAACATTCAATATAATATCAATGGCTTCCAGGCCATAACCTTCCTCATCAAAGGAGGATGAAATTGGACTGGAGAAATTTCATATTTTTTTCGCTCGAGTCTATTGGGAATTGAGATGACGATCGGCAACCCCATGCAGGATTCAATTTACATAAGTGGAGAGTCGGATCCGCCGGGCTGGTTTATTCCGCCTTGGCCAGAGGAAACATCACTCGGAAGGTGGTCTGGCCCCTTTCGGACTCCACCTCCATTTTCCCATCCATCCGTTTCACCAGCCGGGTGGTGATATGAATTCCCCTGCCCCTGCCGTCTCCGAGAAGGTAACGGGCCCTGTCTTCTTCCGGAATCTGCCCCGTGTTGGTGATTTCAGCCACTGCCCAAGGGCTCTTTCCATAGGACCGAATGGAGAGTTCTCCCCCTTCTACGGGGATGGCATTGGAGGCATTATTGAGGAGATTGTCCAAAACCCTTTCGAGATGAAGGGGAAAACACCGGATCGGCAGAGGAAATTCCAGATCGCCTTCGATCAGGCAGACGTTCTCTCTCTTGAGTTCCTTGACAGCCTCCTCATTGATGAGAAATCTTCTTTTCAGTCTCTCGGTCAGGTCTACGATCTCTTCCCTTCCCTCGCCATGGAGAGTCAGGGCCAGTTCCTGAATTCGCGCTGTTTCCTTGAGGACAACATCAAGGGCCTGGTCGATCTTCTCCCTCTTGAGATGGTAGCCTCCATCCTGCAAGAGCTTCTGCACCCGCTTGATAAATCCGGAGGCTGCAATGGCAGGGTTCTTAAAATCATGGAGGATGTCATCCATCTTTTCCAACCGGAGCCCCTTCATCAGTTCCTTGCCGAAAAAGGTAAAGATCTCAATATCCTCATCTCTGAACCGCCGGTGACTCGCTTGGGCATCGAAGGCGAGGAAATAGTTGACCACCTCGTTTATCTTCAAAGGAATGTAGAGAACGGAGTGAATCTGCTGGTTTTCCAGAAACCGTTTGAGGTCAGAAGGAAGGAGTCGACTCTCCGGGGGATTGTCGATGAGGATATAAGTCGGATAAACGGTCTCGTTCTCAAATTCTCCAAAAGGGCCTGGCTGATTGACAATAGCGTTAATATAGAGTTCCCTCACTGAGAACACCTGTCCGATGCCGTGCTGCCTCTCCGGATACCCTGCCTCGAGGATCACATGCTCCCGGTTTTCGCTTACCGAGAAGAGGGAGCATCTCTGGATCTGCATGATGTCGGCCAGTTCCGGGACAATGATATTGAAGACGTCTTTAAGCTTGATGCCTTCTCGTTTTCCCAGCTTCTGGAAGATCTCTTCAACGATCTTGTTCTTCGTCACGTTCAGCCTATGGAGATCCATGATCCGCTTCCGTGCGACAACGTAGCTGACTCTCCTCGAAAGCATCTCGGCGATCCTGACCTCCAGAGGAGTAAAGATCTTATCCTCTTCTTTAAAATAAATCTGCAGGACTCCCTCTGTATCCAGATCCTTCAAGGAAAACCGGGGAAGAGAGACCGCGACAGCTAACATCGAACGGATTCCCAGTTTCCGGGCGTTGTCCTTATTTCTATATTTTTCCTCTTTCAGGATGTTCGGGACAAAATAACTCTGCCGGGTTCTTACCACTTCTCCTGCGATCGTATCCTCAAATGGGATGGCTTCCTCCCGATCCTCGGCCGCACTGGGATAAGATCCAAAAGAGATCAGTTCCTTTTTCGCAGGATCGTAGATCCGAATGGTCGCCGCCTCTGCCTCGAGATACTCCACGACGGTTTTCGCCAGCGTCTCGAGAATCTCTCGCTCTGGAAGGTCCGGGTTGATATCGAGGATGGTCTCAGCCTGAGTGATAAGATGGTCCACATACTGATAGAGGATTTCATCTTTGACAATGGTATAGATCGTCTCCACCTCTTCAAGGGAGAGATTGCAGCCCCTCTCTGTCAGATTGGTCATGATCGATCCGATAAGCTTTTGGTCTATTCTGAAAATCGCCATATTGTCAGGAATATGAAAACCGAGGGCTGAGATAATTCTATATTATAGACCTTTTTTTGAGTGTGTCAACTGGCAAACGGGTGTTGTTTTAGAGAGGGGGTTACTCTTCAAATTTCCTGATCACGATGGCGGCATTGACCCCCCCGAAACCCGCGGAGATGGAAAGCCCAAACCTCACTTCCTTTTCTCTCGTTCCCCCAGGAACATAGTCCAGATCGCATTCGGGATCAGGGAACTCATAGTTGAGGGTGGGATGAATCTTTCCCCTTTCAATCGCCAGGAGGACGGCCATGGCCTCCACCCCGCCAGCACCGCCCAACATATGACCGGTGATCGATTTTGTCGAGCTCACAGGAATCCGATAAGCCTGCTCGCCAAAGACCTCTTTGATCACCTTGGTCTCCACCCTGTCATTCAAGACCGTGGAGGTTCCATGGGGATTGATATAATCGATTTCTTCGGGTGCGGCTTCACCCATCTGCAGAGCATCTCGAACCGCCTTCGCCAGAGCGCTTCCTTCGGGATCCGGCTCCGTGAGATGGTGGGCATCTGCGGTCATCCCGAAGCCAACCACCTCCCCGTAGATATGAGCTCCTCGTTCGAGGGCATGCCCCATCTCTTCGAAGACCAGAATCCCGGCACCTTCACCCATGACAAAACCATCCCTCTCGCGATCGAAAGGCCTACAGGCTTTCTGCGGTTCATCGTTCCGCACGGACATAGCACGAAGAATGTCAAACCCTCCAAATACCAATGGGGTGATACACGCGTCGGCCCCACCCGTTATCATCAGGCTTTCCCGTCCTCCCTGAATCTGGAGAAAACTGTTGATCATCGCATGGGTAGCAGAAGCGCAGGCTGTTGAGACGGTATAAGTCGCCCCTCTTAACGAAAACGCCTGGGCGACATGGGAGGTCATCGCGCTGAGGTAGCTATTGGGAAGGCCGAAAGGAGAAATGCCTCTCACCCCCCTCGCCATAAACCTCTCGTGGAAATGTTCCATCAAATCCATCGCCTCGACGCCGTATCCTAAAATCACGCCTGACCGGAAAGAGTCCTCCCTTTTCAGCCTGCACTGCCCTGCCCCTTCGGAGGAACCGGCTTGTGATTCCTCATTTTTCTCCAGCTCAATCCCGGCATCTTTCAGGGCAAGCCAGGTCGCGGCAATGGCAAACTGGGAAGTCCTACCATAATATTTGGAATGCTTCGTTCGATCCACAAATTGATACAGATCAAATCCTTCGATAGGAGCAGCAATCTGGCTCCGGTATTGTCCCATGTCTCGACCGGGAAAAGCAATTCGTTTGAACGAGGCCTTCCCTTCGACGAGGCTCTTCCAGAAGGGTTCCCTTCCGATTCCAACCGGTGTTACAGGGCCAAGCCCGGTAATCACAACCCGTTTCAACTCTCTCATCACTGCCTTCTCTTTCAACTCATTCTTATCGAGACGCTATCCATTTGTCAAGAAACGTAGGTGCAGGAGGAGAACGCGGGGAGGGCCAAATGGACCCCTTTAAGGTCAAAGCTGTTCACGTTCGTGCTTCTGAGCCCGTGGTTCGACAGGCTCACCACGATCGGTTTTTTCCCGAATGTCCTGAGCGAAGTCGAAGGACAGGCTCAGGGCGAGCGGTTTTTGCTTAACTGAACAGGGTTGCCTTTTTCAGGATTCTTATTTCTGGGGTTCCTTCTTCCTCTTGAAAATCTCTCCGATGGACTTCATCCCTTCCACCAATCCCTTTGTTCCTTTGATGGAACCGCCCATAATCTGTTCGCCCAGGCCCTTGATCGGGATCCCCAGGGATTCGGCGAGGGAGAAGGCGATCCGGCTCACGAAGCTCTCCTGGAAGTCGAATCGAGGATCATCCAGATCCCCTTTCATCTGGAACCTGGCCTTGATCTGATTTCCTCTATCTTTCAAGAGGGAAACGAGGAGTTTCGCTGGAAGATAGAAAACCATTCCTTCATCTTTACCCAATTGAAGATTGGCGAGGGTCACTTCTCCTGGGGCATCGATTCTTCTGTCTTTGATGACCATATTCACATCCAAATGAATGTCACCGGCGGCGATGTCGGCCGTGACCTTCTTTCGGTAGTATGGCTCGAACGTTTTCAATTCAACTCCTCGAACTTTTAAAGGGACCTCCATGTCGAGGGTCTTGAAATCGATCCACCCCTTGGCCTGGATCTCTCCATCCTTCTCAAAACCTTTCATCTTACTATTCAATTCGATGGGAGAATGGACCGAAGTCATGGGATATTGAATCTCCCTCACATCGAGTTCGGTCTCCCTCAATCTAATCTTCGCCGGAGGGCCATCCGTCTTTCTGTCTTCGAAATCGATCGATCCTTTTTCAATTCGAAATCGGTGGATCTGGATAAGAAGAGAGGCTTTCCCCTCACCTTCTTTTTGAGATGAGGGTTCTCTCACGGTCTCCGCCTTTTCAGGGGGCACCCACGGCCCTGTATAGCCTCCCTCCCGAGATCGGACGAAGAAAAATGAAGGCTTAAGGATCGCGCACTCACGAATTGCCAGCACCCCTTTGAGCGGAGAAAAGAGATCGGGGTAGATTCTCACTTCTTCAACATCGAGGAATTTCTGTTTCGATTGAGGGTCCTCATAGTGGATATCCCGGATGGAAAGGTAGGTCGGCTCCACCTTCATTTCGCCCACGGTCAATCCGGGGCCCGTCACCTTCTGAAGCCTGCTCTGGATGAGTCTCACTCCGTAGTAGGATAGGGCCAGATACCCTGCCCCAAGCATAACCACGACAATCCCTGCTATGATTAGCCACTTTTTCAATCCACCACCTCCCCCTCATTTCAGATTTTAGATTGCAGCATGCAGATTTTAGAATTGATACAAATTTCCACAATCGGCAGTCCGCAATTGAGTTATGGTTTGATAATGAACGAAGGCTCTTTTCCCTTCTCCTTTTCCTCTTCTTGCAGAAGGCTGAAGATTGACTTGATCACGAGTTGAAAGAGAAAAGGATTCGGCTGAAAAGGGTTCAGGGATTTTTCCAGGTCCATCGCTGACGAAAGGGATATTCGCGCCTCCTCTTCTTGCCCTCGTTTGAGAAGCATATAGGCCATCTCCTCAAGTCTCCGTTTGTAGAGGAGCCTTCTTTCATCAGGGAAAAGCTCCATCAGTGCATTCTGATAGACCTCCTGAAATCGAGCCGCTTTTTGGGCTTCATTCAGAATCAGCTTCGACTGTCCGGCCTCAGATACAGCGTCCACATAAGGTCGAATTCGACTCTCCTCGATCATCCAGCCTGCAAAAAGATCCATCTTCAGGAGGTCTCCTGATTTCTTCAAAACCCAATCCTGTCCCGATATTTCATCCAGTTGGAGAAGGGAATAAACCAATGGTTTTCCGTATTTCTTCCTTACCTTCTCCACCTGGGTCTTCAGATTCAGATAGTCCTGGGGCGGCGTTCCCTTTCTTTTGAGCGTTAACTGATATCCCTCGGAGAAGAGGAAGGCCACATAAGGGGGGTCCATTTCAACAACAGGAAAAGGCCCTTCCTTTTGAAACTCTTCAAGGAACGTCCTGAAATGCTTCCGGGACATTTCCACTCCGGAGAAATTCACCAACCCTTCCGTATCACTGACCACTCCCTCCATGACGGTCATGCCGCCACCGGAGTGAGGCACAGTGAGAAGTAAAAGCCGATCACCGGCAGAATCGATGCTTCCTCCATATCCCCTCGGAGATTCCGCCTGTAAAAGACGAAGGATCGACCTTCCCTTTTCTGGAATCGGCTCTTCCACAGGGATTCCCTTGGTTTTCAACCGATAAAGGGACCGTTTGATACTCTTACGGACTTTCTTATCGGTTGAGATTGTGAGCATCCGCTGGAGGACCCTCCCGACTTTTGGATCCGCCATGCCCCCCAGAAGGCCGGCCATGTTCTCATCCGTTTCAGGGCTCTTCCCCAATACCTCGCTGAGGGACTGGAAAATTTCCTCTTCCGTTCTCCCCTCCTGAAGGCCCGCTTTGACTTCTTCCATGAAAGTCTGAATGTCTTTCATCTTCACCCCTTGATTGTTCGATGCGCAGAAAAAATGAGCGTCTGCTGAATGGTTAAAATCATGGTCACGGAAAGATTCACCAAAAGGGTATTCCTGCAGAGAAGTTCAAGGACTCGGGAGTCCCTGTAGTCTTCACGCCATACCCGGACCATATTCCACACGATGAGGAGGATAGGAATCCCGGAGAGCACAAAAATCCATGAGGCCGGACGGCTGAAAAGGAAGAGAACCCTGATGAAAAAAAGCCCTAAGAAGATGGAGAGTCCGAGGTAAACGTCCGCCATCCTCCCCTTGCCGAATCTTACCACCAGATTCCTTTTCCGGATTACTCTATCCGCCTCTTCATCGGGGAACTCATTGATCAGTATCACATTGAAGACCGAGAGCCCCACCGGAATCGAAAGCGGTAGGATTTCCTGGTTGAAAAACCCGGCGAAGAGATAAAACCCGGTCGCGATGGGCAGCCAACCGTAGCAGAATCCGATGAGGATCTCCCCGACGCCATGGTAAGCCCATTGAAAGGGTCTGTTCGAATAGAAAAATCCGGAGAGGACCCCGATTCCCCCCAATAGAAGCGTCCAGGGACCGGTTTCATAATGCAAATAGAGGAAGAGGCCAACGAGGATGGCTCCTGCCAAGCATCCGTATCCCAGGAAAAGGGGAACCCGGGCAGGAACGACTCCATTGGCCAGGATCCTTGATCCCCCGGAAAAACGGTTGAACTGTTCATTGATCCGATCTCCTGCGAGGTCATTCCACTCTCCCAGGTAATAGGCCATCCACATGATGAGAATGACCGTGGTAAAGGTGAACAGGTAAAGACCGGGCGGGCCACGATGCCCCTGTCGCCAGGCAAGAACAAACCCCAGGATCAAGGGGAGAATTCCGACCGACAAAAAAGGAACACGGGAAAGCCGCCACCAGGCAGAAACGTATTCCCTCAGTTTCACAGGCCGAATCCCCCGCGACGACATGAAAGCAACCCCATTAACCCAATCCTCCCCTTAACACCAATGATTCCCACAAATTCCTCCTAAAAAAGAAAAAACGGGATCAACCCATCCATTTACAAATATTATAAATCCGTTTAAAATTCAACACCAAACTTTCAGCAATCTTTCCGAGAGGCTCCGTGACGGCGTAGCCGCAGCAAAACGAAATCTTTTAAGGCGGCACAGGAGAACACATGAACCCATGGAGGCGAGTTGAAGAGGATCAGGCCGTACTCATGGTGATCGATTTTCAGGAGGGCTTGATCAAGGCGATGGATCAGCACGTGGGAAAAAATGCCATACGAAATGTCCAGATCCTCCTATCCTTTGCTAAAGAGATGACAATCCCTGTAATTTCTACGGAACAATACCCCAGGGGGCTCGGGGCCACAGTGGTTGAAATCAAGGAAGCGTTGATAACGGATCCAATCGAAAAATTCTCTTTCAATTGTTGCAGTGTTGACACGTTCAGTGAGAGATTGGACCGCTCAGGGAGAAAACAGGCCATTCTGACGGGCATTGAAGCCCATATCTGCGTCCTTCAAACCTGCTCAGGCCTGGTCGAAAAAGGGTATGAAGTCCATGTCCTGGCAGACGCCGTCTGTTCGAGGAGAAAACTGGACTGGGAGGTGGGACTGAGATGGATGGAAAAAAAAGGGGCGATAATCTCGACCACCGAGATTATCGCCTTTCAACTATTGAAGGAGGCTGGGACTGAGAAGTTTAAGCGTTTATCGAAACTATTCAAGTAAGGGGCGACTCTTTATACCCACTGAAACAACTTTCCGAAGAAGTAGGAAACAAAAAAAACATTTGTAAAGACGAGGGTCCAGGTAGCTACCCGTTCGATACTGATTTCGATCTTCCTGACCCCTTCCACCTCGCGAACACCCAAAACCTCTTCTCTAACCATCTGGTCCTCCTCATTACGTTTTTGTACGGAATTGTTCAAGTTTGTCTCTCCCGTATGCTTAATCTTCCAGGCGTCTTCTTATGATTCTCAAAAATGCAAAACCCCCTATAATTACAAGCCAGATAACGAATAGATTTATCGATGCCAGCTCTTTTGCCATGACACTCATTCCGGACCCTTTCGTTGGCTTTTGCTCTAATAAGAGGCAAGTCTTATGCCAACCCCCTGAGCACCGCAAAGATGTTTGCAATCTATTGGAACTCAATGAGAATTCTCAGAGGCAGGGATCAAAGGCCCCATTTAGGAGTTTGTACAAAGTGTCAACTTGTCACGGGGATATTGAAAAAAGTGCTCAAACCGGGAAGGAATTTTGCCTTGCCAATTCGTCAATTCTGTCGTTCAAAGTCTATTGCTCCATGAGCAGACGACTCAACCTCTCCTTGGTTATTCCCAGGCATTCCCATGCCTCCATGTAGACCGGCCTTCCCTTCTCATCGTATGGGTCGACGAGAATCTTGCGAAGAAAGAACGAAGAGTTTTTCGTATGACAATCCCTGCAGCCCCGGGAGCCGATGACGTTCTGCCCCCCCATCACATTATGGCTCAGGGAGAAATCAATGGGCATTGCCTGTTCGTGTTTGACCTTTTCAATCTCCCCTTTTTTGTCGAGATGGTGAAGAAACCCTCCTTTAACCAACGCCGGGTGCGTAGCAATTGGATTTCCCACGCTATCCTTTTCCTTCAGGACCTTCAAAAAACTCTTGATCTCTTCGAGGGAATTGACCTCAGGGTTCCCGTCGCCATCATCGTCTTTAAGAGGAGGTTTTTTCAGGTTTCTTATTTTCCAGAGGGGAATGGGCCTCACGATCTTCGTTCTCGCGTCGAGGTCTCCCCAGTAAATGGCAACTAAGGGTTTTATCGGAATAATCTTTCCTTTATACTCCCGGAGTGCGGGGTACCAGATATTGGGGTCCACTCCGGCAATCGATTTCTTAGGATCCAGCGGGTCGCTTGAGAGAAATCTGGAGGTGTCATAAACGATGGTCAGACCCGTTGATGCATGGTCGTAAACCAGGTCCGCCACCGCAGTTTCATAGGGAATATGGCAGGTTTGGCATGCGATCCTTTTCATGTGCCGAGGGGAAAAAGGATGTTTGTACCTGGGTGCTTTTCTGTCTTTTCCCCTGTAATGGCAGTCTTCACAGGAAGGCATGGAATTGTCAAGGTCATCGCGAACGGTTTCTCCCAAGGCATCGCCCTTGGCAAGATTGTGCTCCTTATCGCCCGGATGGCAGGAGACACAGTTCAGCCCGCGGGCGTTATGAATGTCTGTCTCGGGACTCCATTGGCGCCCTTTTTTTCTCCCGTCGGGAGCAGCATGGCAGAACCAGCAATTCTCGTCGGGGGGACGTCGAACGATCTGGAGATGTAGCTTCTCAAAATCGGCAATCTCCTTTTTCCCATAATCAATTTTCACTCCCTCTGCATCTGGAGACCCAGATTCGGTTGAGTTGCTTTTTATCGTGGCCCAGCCTGCTCCCACCGCAGGTCCGTACTTGAAAAACCTCCCTCGAAGTGCTGCTCCGCGGTCTCTCCACTGATAGCCCTTCAGGTGACAGATCAGGCAATCCGCCTCGCTCATTCCGCTCTTCTCCCAGGGGGCTCCGTAATTACCATCTCCCATGCTGATAGGAGTATAGTCACCATCAAGCATCGGTTCGCCTGCTACGGCCTCGTAGCCGAATTTTTTCGTGACCTCACTGTAATACGGATTGCCGTCTCGATCATATTCCCCGAACCCTCCCCCCGGGTGGCAGCTTCCACAGTTCTGAACAAAAAAGAATGCCGATTTGTCGATATCAGAGGCACTGCGATTCACTTTCTTAGCCAACTGGCTGAAGTCGATAGAGACGGGAGAACACTTCCCGTACATGCCTGAAGAGAGGTCCCAGGGATACTTAGGGTTGAAGGTATCGCTGATCACGATTTTACCGGCTCCGTCGGTCCGGCCCTGCTGAAAATGGTACCCATTCGTGATTCGATCGTAATCATGGCACGCACCGCAGGTTTTCTTCGGGCTATAGGGAGATTGGCTGTCGTTAGCGAGGGGAGTACCATCGCCCCCCCGGATGACAATGTCAGGATGTGAGGGGTTTGTAGAAGATCCGGAGGAAATCTGAAAAAGAAAAAAAGAAACAGATAATGAAACAATCAGGCTCAGGACGATTCTGTCTCTTCTGGACACTCATTGCCTCCCAGTTCGACTTTTTGATTCCCAATTAGTTATTAACTCCGAACTCTCAACTCCGAGCTTTTAACGCTCCGGGCTGCTTCCCCAGCGCTCAAAAAGATGATGCTCAACCTCAAAGAGGTCCAGAACTTTGCCGACGGTATGGTTAACGATGTCCTCAACGGTCTTAGGACGAAAGTAAAAGGCGGGCATGGGCGGAAGAAGAATTGCCCCCATGCGGCTCGCCTGAAGCATCAGATCGACGTGCCCCGTATGAAGAGGAGTCTCCCGGACCACCAGGACGAGTCTTCTCCGTTCTTTCAGCGTTACGTCCGCTGCCCGCACCAAGAGATTCGCATTGTAGGAATGGGCAATGGCGGAGAGGGTTTTGATCGAACAGGGAATGATGACCATTCCTTCGGTTTTGAAAGAACCGCTCGAAATGGAGGCGCCGAGGTCATCGTCTTCGTAGACGGTGGAGGCCAGATTCTCCACCTCTTTGACGGAATAGGGGGTCTCTTCGAGTATGATCTTTTTTGAGGTCGAGGTGATAACGACGTGAGACTCAATCTTTCTCTCCTTGAGGCATTGCAGAAGCCTGATGCCGTAGATCGAACCGGTTGCACCCGAAATTCCAACAACAAGTCGCATTTGCCACCCCTTCTCGTAGAGGAATTGGAAACTTCGCCTTTCCGGCAAAGGCCGGGAGACTTGACGGATGTCATTGTTCTGAGGAAGTACCTGCACAATTATCTTGTTAAATGAGTCTGTTGTCAAATTCTTTTTGAACCAGTCCCATCGACACTGTGACTCACGGAAGAAACCAGTTGCTGTGTGAAGTCGTTGAATTCGGACCGAAATGGTGTTATCGTTTCCTTACTATGGAAATAGAATGAAGATCCGGTAGGCTGAAAAATGGCCGGCGAAAAATAATTCTTGACAAGAGTCTTATTTTTTGTTAAATTTGATAAGATATACAGAAAAATTGCTTAGTTGGTAACAATATAACTTGTTGATACTCAAGCATTTTTCTATCCCCTACAAAAATTGTCCAGTCGGGGAAACGAAACCGGAGAGGTTCCCGAGCGGCCAAAGGGAACAGACTGTAAATCTGTCGGCGATGCCTTCGGAGGTTCGAATCCTCCCCTCTCCACCAGGTCTGCCGTAAGTTGACCTTTGGTGAATATCGCCTTTTGTTTCACACTTGATGAGACGGCACAATGGATATGAGATAACCTCGACTTGTCCGGGTTCGGGGGGCAAGTTAATGTTAGGTTTTGGTTCAAAAATGGTCTCTCTTTTTTGCATCGATGCGGGAGTAGCTCAGTTGGCAGAGCATCAGCCTTCCAAGCTGAGGGTCGCGGGTTCGATCCCCGTTTCCCGCTCCATTATGTTTATGCTTTATTGTTAATCTTTTCTATACGGTTCGGCAGCCTGTCGGTTTACCATGACAGGTTTTTCTTTCTTTTTTGCCCACGTAGCTCAGTCGGTGGAGCACTTCCTTGGTAAGGAAGAGGTCATCGGTTCAAATCCGATCGTGGGCTCCACGAGAAAGACGTATCGAACAACCTTTTCAAAACCATAAGGAGGGTTTGAGCCATGTCGAAGCCGAAGTTTGAGAGGACGAAGCCGCATGTGAACGTGGGGACGATCGGGCATGTGGATCACGGGAAGACGACGTTGACCTCGGCGATAACGAGAGTATTAGCGACGAAGGGATTTGCCAGCTACATGGCTTTTGATCAGATCGACAAGGCGCCGGAGGAGA